>Ga0190272_10000027_pt1 | contig 129541 bp, 106 predicted proteins | sample Popmic504T_FD_133746 | JGI IMG/M metagenome (GOLD analysis project Ga0190272, IMG submission 133746) | Populus adjacent soil microbial communities from riparian zone of Shoshone River, Wyoming, USA - 504 T | ecosystem: Environmental > Terrestrial > Soil > Riparian zone | place: USA: Wyoming... | reverse complement strand
TCTATGAGTTATCATCTGAAAACATTCTTAGGGACTTTTACGTTTCATAGTCGAATTGATTAGTTCAATTTGCGGAAGGGTCTTACCACAACAACAATGTCCACAGCCGAAGCAACTTTCCAATCAAACATTCAACAATCGCGCCAAGATCTCGATGCCTGGGTTCGGGAAGTGGTGCAGTGGCACTTCGATCCGGCCACCGGCTGCCCATTTTGGTTGAACTATGCCAGCGAGTTGGGATGGGATCCTCGTAAAGAAATCCAAACTTATGACGATCTCGCGCGCCTCGGTTCGTTTCAGGATGAATGGTTGCGCGGTGGTCCGGTGCGCCGCTGGGTCCCGAAGGGTTACGAGAACCGGGCGGTCTACACCTTCGAAACCGGTGGCAGCACGGGCGTTCCGAAATCTCGGATTAACATCGAAGATTTCCGGCTGGACTACGAAGCGTTTAGCCCCACCCTGCCTGACGAATTCTTTCCGAAGGGATCAGATTGGTTATCGCTTGGTCCAACGGGCCCGCGCCGGCTGCGCCTGGCCGTTGAGCATCTCGCGCAGTTTCGCGCCGGCATCTGTTTCATGATCGATCTCGATCCGCGTTGGGTTATCAAGCTGCTGAAGATGGGTCAACCCAAAATGGCTGACCAATACAAGCAGCATGTGATCGAACAAGGGTTAACTCTCCTGCGCGCGCACGACAACATTCGCTGCCTGTTTACCACGCCAAAACTGCTCGAAGCGCTGTGCGAGAAAGTGTCGCTGAAGAAGATGGGCATCACCGGCGTTTTCTGCGGCGGCACGGAAATGACTCCGCAGTTTCATCGCTTCGCGGTGGAAGAGTTGCTCGAGGGCGCCTACTTCGCGCCAACCTACGGCAACACGCTCATGGGTCTGGCGGTACACAAGCCTCGTGAAGAGAAAGATGATTTTGCGGTGATTTACTATCCGCCGACACCACGGGCGATGATCGAGGTAGTCGATCCCGACAATCCGGATCGCGTTGTCGACTACGGTGAAACAGGTCGCGTTCGTTTGACAACCCTGACGAAAGAATTCTTTATGCCGCGATTCCTTGAACGTGACGAAGCTGAGCGAGAACCGCCTTGCGACCTCTATCCCTGGGATGGTGTGCGCAATGTCCGGCCATTTTCCCGGTTGCAGGCAAACGTTGTAGAAGGAGTCTACTAAGAATTTCGGATTGCGAATTTCGGATTTCGGATTTGTCTGAATTCGCTTCTTGAGAATCTAATTCGTAGCGCAAGTTGCCCTTTATAACAATCCGAATTCTACTAAAGACGCCGCGGATTTGCGCGGATGAACGCCGATCTGAAAATGAAGAAAACGCAAACGGGTCAAGACTAATGCCGACTCTGATCCGCGTCTATCCGCGTTAATCCGCGGCCAAAAACGACAATCCGACATTCTTACCATGATTCACATTCCCATACTTCGCCAGGGCAAACCCTACAAGAGTCTTGACATCGCGCGCGTGGCGCATCATCAAACGCGCGAGCCACTCGTGGAAATCAGCCAGGCCAATGCCGGCTTGATTCGACGCGATCTTCGGGACCAGAAAATTGGGCGCGAAAAACTAGGTGCATTTTCCACCGCCGAGCTTATTGAAATTTGCGCGCGCGCCGCCGGCCATTTTCTTAATGACACGCTCCCGCTCGGAGACGATGCGCAAACACCCGAGGACTACATTCGCCAAATCTCGGCGACTACGGGCATGCCGCATGTCCTGGCGCGCAGGAATATGGGCAAGATCCACGGTGTGCTCGCCGAAGCCGGCAGCGTCGTCAACGGCCTGACGCGAAACATTGACTGGGGAGTACTCGACCGCGGGTTCGGCGAATTTAGTGGCCAGTCGCTCAGTTTCTACCCACGAGGCGAGTCGTTGGGTGTCGTGCTGCCAAACAATTCGCCCGGAGTACACTCGCTCTGGATTCCTTCAGTTCCGCTCAAGATCCCGCTCGTGCTCAAGCCCGGTAGCGCAGAGCCCTGGAGCCCCTACAGAATCATCCAGGCATTCATTAAAGCCGGCGCTCCGCCAGAAGCTTTTAGTTTCTATCCGACAGACCACGCCGGCGCGGGTGAGATTCTGCGAAACTGCGGCCGGGGCATGATCTTCGGCGATGCCTCCTCGACCTCGCTCTGGTCCAACGACCCGCGCATCGAGATTCATGGCCCGGGTTATAGCAAGATCGTAATCGGCGAAGATTGCATCGACGATTGGCAGGACTACCTCGACGTAATGGTACGTTCGGTGGCCGACAACGGCGGACGTTCCTGCATAAACGCGTCCAGCATTTGGGTGACTGCGCACGCTGAGGAAATCAGCGAAGCACTAGCCGAGCGGCTGGCGACAATCCAACCACTTGCAGCCGACAACGAAGCCGCGCAACTCGCTCCTTTCGTCGATCCGAATGTGGCAGCACGAATTTCGCGTTTGATCGATCAGGGATTGAGCGAACCGGGTGCATGTGAGGTTACCCGGTCAGGTCAGGCAACAGAGCGCCTGGTGACCAGCGAAGGATGCTCGTATCTGTTGCCCACGGTTTTGCTTTGCGAAAACACTGAACACCAAATGGCGAAGAAGGAATTCATGTTCCCTTTCGTCAGCGTGGTGAAGACAACGGCCGAGCAGATTCCGGAAGCGCTCGGCCCAAGCCTGGTAGTTACCGCAATCACTCGCGACGAGCAACTAATAAACAAGCTCGTCGCCTCCCCAAACGTCGATCGGCTTAACATCGGCGCGGTGCCCACCAGCCAGATCAGTTGGGACCAACCGCACGAGGGCAATCTCTTCGAGCATCTTTACGCGCGTCGCGCGTTTCAGCGCGCCGCAGCGATGTAATTTTCTCTGTGCGTCCTCGGTGTCCTCTGAGCCTCTGTGATGAATCCTTGGTTACCAATACTCACCACAGAGACGCAGAGAACACAGAGGTTGCGCAGAGTATAGATTTATGAAGATTCTTTATCTCACAGGCGGCGCCGGGCAGATGTATTGCGGGAGTTGTCTGCGCGATAACGCTCTGGCTACTGAACTGATCTCACGTGGTCATGATGTAACTCTCCTCCCGGTTTACACGCCTACGTTGACAGACGAACCAAACGTCAGCGGTGACAAAGTTTTCTTTGGCGGCATCAGCGTCTATCTCGAACAGTATGTGCCCTTGTTTCGCAAATCGCCGCGCTGGCTCGATCGGCTGTGGGATTCGACGCCGATGTTGCAACTCGCGTCTCGCCGTTCGATCTCGACCAGTCCAAAGATGCTCGGCGAGTTAACTGTTTCGATGTTGAAAGGCGAAGCGGGTTTTCAGAACAAGGAAATCGAAAAACTATTGGAATGGCTCACCCACGAGGGCGCACCTGACGTCGTCAGTTTGCCTTACACACTACTGCTCGGACTTGCCAAACCACTGAAACAGGCGCTCGGACGTCCTATTTGTTGCACACTTCAGGGAGAGGATCTTTTTCTTGAAGGACTCCACGAACCCTATCGCAGTCAAGCCAAGGATCTGATTCGCGAGAATGTCGAGTATGTCGATGCCTTCATCGCGGTCAGCGAGTATTACGGCGAGTTCATGCCCGGCTACCTCGGAATCCCGCCGAACAAGATTCGCGTCGTACCGCTGGGCATCAACTTGCAGGGATACGAACAGAAAGCTTCAACCAGCTCAGGGCCTTTCACGGTCGGGTATTTCGCGCGCATAGCGCCGGAAAAAGGATTGCATGTTCTGGCCGACGCCTATCGCCGTTTAAGATTGGGCGGAGAACTCAGCAACGGCGCAGGGGGTAATTCTCGCGGGGCCCGATTGGAGGCGGCCGGCTATCTGGCGCCGGAACACAAGAAATATCTCGACGATATCGAACGCGAAATGAAGGATGCAGGGCTCGGCGACGAATTTCACTATCGCGGCGTGGTGGATCGTGATCAAAAAATCTCGTTCCTGCAGGGGCTGGATGTGCTCTCAGTGCCTGCGACTTACGACGAGCCCAAGGGCATGTTTCTGCTTGAGGCAATGGCTTGCGGAATTCCCGTGGTTCAACCCAGGCGCGGTGGGTTCACCGAAGTCGTTGAGAAAACTGGCGGCGGTTTGCTGGTCAAACCAGACGACCCGGCGAGTCTCGCTGACGGACTTCTGGAGATTTACCGCGACCCCTCGCTTGCAAAACGGCTGGCCGAAAGCGGTTATCAAAAAGTGCGCGAGCACTACGGCGTCGGCGTTATGGCGGATCGCGCGCTGGAGGTTTATGAAGGCTTGCTCAAGAATTAATCTGCCGCGGATTCGCGCAGAGAAATGCGGATAATGAAAAAGCCTGAACTGCGTCTGTGTAGTTTCCTAATCCGCGTCTCTCCGCGTTAATCCGCGGCAATATTTCCGGAGGTTTTGTGCTTCAAGTCGACAAGGTTTCCAAAGAGTACCCGACACCGGGTGGAGCGCTAACAATTATTTCGGATGTATCGCTGTCGCTTGCGCGCGGCGATGCAGTATCGATCATGGGCCCCTCGGGAAGCGGCAAGAGCACGTTGCTCTACATCATGGGCGCTCTCGAACCACCAACAAGCGGCACAGTCACACTCGATGGCCGCAATCCCTATCAGCTCAAAGAAAAAGAACTGGCCGCGTTTCGCAACAAGGAGATCGGTTTCATTTTCCAGGACCATTGTTTGCTCCCGCAATGTTCGGTGCTCGAGAATGTCCTGACACCCACACTCGTTTCCAATGCGGGCAATGAAGCTACAGACCGCGCCCGTGAACTCCTGCAACACGTCGGGCTGGGCGATCGGCTGGATCACCGGCCCGCCAAACTCTCCGGCGGAGAAAAACAACGTGTAGCGCTCGCGCGTGCCTTGATCACTAAGCCACAGCTTCTGCTGTGTGACGAACCCACCGGCAACCTCGATCACAAAGCCGCTGACGTCGTCGCTTCGCTCTTATTGGAACTCCATCAGGAGCAGGAAACGATACTCGTCGTGGTGACGCACAGCGCTGAACTGGCAGCGCGAATTCCCCGGCGTTATGAGTTGACTGACCACGAACTGCGGCAGGTGTGATGAAGACCTCCAAACTAGTCCGACAAAATCTTACTCACTACTGGCGCACTAACCTGGCAGTCGTCCTGGGCGTGGCCACCGCTGTCGCGGTCCTCGCCGGCGCGCTCCTGGTTGGTGATTCAGTGCGCGCGAGCCTGCGCGATCTCGTGGTGCAAAGACTGGGAGAAACGGATCAAGTTATCACGAGCAACGGCTTTTTCCGTGAACAACTGGCCATAGACATTGTGAACCATGAACAGTTTGCTCGCGGGGGCTTGACCGGCGCCTGCCCGTTGATTGCTCTGGAAGCGACGGTGACACATGAAGCGAGCAGACGAGTCGCATCAGCAATCAGGGTTTATGGCGTCGATGAAAAATTTTGGAAGTTCCATCATTTGGAAGGCAAGGAGCCGCCGCGAAATCGCGAGGTCCTCGTAAACGAACCGCTGGCGCGCGAGCTGGGCGCGCGTCCCGGAGATTCGCTGGTGGTGCGCATGCAGAAGCCTTCCGACATTCCCGTCGAATCGCTGCATAGCAAGAAGGAGGAATTGGGCAGCACGCTCCGTTTGACGGTTCGTGAGGTCATGGCAGCCGACGCGCTCGGCGAGTTTTCGATTCAGCCTCAACAAAGCGCGGTACGCGCCGTCTTCGTGCCGTTAGACATGCTTCAGAGCGAGATCAACCAACCTGGTAGGGTCAATCTGATCCTGATTAGTAAGTTGCCTGACGACGACGCCAGCGATGTGACACGCAGGGTAGTAGCCGACCTGGGCGGAAAGGTCCTGAAAGACACCACTTCTCTCGAAGACTTTGGAATCAGCTTGCGCGTGGTCGGAGAACCACAAAGTATTTCAGTGGAACATGACAGCAAAGTTATTAGTGATGCCCTCGCGAAGACTGCAAGCGAAGCTGCGCCTGATTCCGCAGGTCAGTTGCGTTTGCTGTCATATCTTGCGAACAGCATCAATTTCGGAGAACGTTCGATTCCTTATTCTTTGGTTACGAGTATTGAAGTCAAAGACGAGGATCCCGCCCCGCATCACGCACCGCGCGAGATTGAACGGACCAGGATACTTCTTCCGCTTCGGGATCAGTTTGGAGATTCCTCGCAGTCGTCAGGGAATGACAAGCCGTTGCCCTCGATAATCCTAAACGACTGGGCAGTTAAGAATCTTGGTGCCCGCGTCGGCGATCCCATTTCGCTCGAATACTATCTCTGGCATGAGGATGGTCGTCTGGAAACTAAGACAGCAGGGTTTCGATTGGCAGGAGCTTTTCCAATGGAGGGGCTCGCTCTTGATAAGGATTTGGTACCGGAATATCCCGGCATCACCGGCACGGAAGATCTCTCTGATTGGGATCCGCCATTTCCCGTAGATCTCAAACGCATACGCAAAGAAGATGAGGATTATTGGGATCAATATCGCACCGCCCCAAAGGCTTTCGTCAAACTCGACGTTGGCCAGGAGCTGTGGCAAACGCGTTTTGGCAAACTTACCTCCCTACGAATCTTTCCAGCACCCGGCAACACAATAAACGAAACGATCGAGCCTTATCGGCAGAGACTCAGAGCGGCGCTCGATCCATCAACGATGGGCTTCACCACGATTCCCGTTCGCGCTCAGGGCCTGGCCGCTTCGCGCGGCGCCACAGATTTCGGCGAGTATTTTCTCTATTTCAGCTTCTTCCTGGTCATCTCCGCGCTACTCCTGACCGCATTGTTTTTCAAACTCGGAATCGAGCAACGCCTGCGTGAGATTGGCGTGCTGCAGGCCATCGGGTTTCCAGCGTCGAAAATTCGCTCACTCTTTCTTACAGAAGGCTTACTGCTTGCTGTGGTCGGCAGTGCCCTGGGATTGCTTGGTGCGTTGGCTTACGGTGAGTTGATGATGCTGGGCCTGCGCACCTGGTGGGTTGATGCTGTTGGGACCACGATGCTGAGGCTCCATGTCTCGCCCGTCTCCCTCGGCTTGGGTGTAATCGGGGGAGTTCTTGCGGCGCTCGTTTGTGTGGCGTGGACGCTTCGTGGTTTACGAAAACAGTCCACCCGCAGTTTGGTGGCGGGCACACTATCGCGCGACGAGGACAAACCCCGACGCGGAGAGGGTGAGACGCGGCGAGTTGGCGAAACTGCGCATCGTCGAAGCTTTGCATTTTCTCCCCGTCTCTTCGTCGCGACAGTGCTAAGTCTCATTGCGTTGGTCCTACTGATTGCATCTGCACTGGCTCTCATTGGGCAGACACCAGGCTTCTTTGGCGGCGGATTGCTCTTGTTGGTTGCGGCGCTCGTTTTTCAGTCGGCTTGGCTGCGTAGTGGCGGAGGAAAGTCGATCGCCGGCGGCGGCTGGTGGGCGCTGGCGCGCATGGGATTCAGGAATGCCACCTATCGTCCCGGACGCAGCGTAGTGTGCATTGGATTGATTGCGTCCGCGGCGTTCATCATCGTTTCAGTCGACGCTTTCAGGCGCGACGGCGCGCCGAACAACGCTACAAATTCCGGAAGCGGTGGTTACCCTCTGTTGGCGGAATCACTCTTACCGATTGTCCACGATCCTAATACGGCTGAAGGACAGGAAGCTCTAAACCTGCGAGCGGACGACAAAGCTAATCGCATAAATTTTGCGCGCTTCCGGGTGCGGCCCGGCGACGACGCCAGTTGCCTCAATCTCTACCAGCCAAAGAATCCAAAGATCATCGCACCCACGGACGACTTTCTTCGCAGCAAGCGATTTGCTTTTCAGAGCTCGCTGGCGGCGAGTGAGGAGGAAAAGCAAAATCCCTGGCTACTACTGCAACGTGAGTTTCCCGACGGCGCGGTGCCCGTCATTGCTGACGCGAATTCATTGAACTACGTGCTCCACCTAAAGCTCGGAGAAGATTTGATTTTGCCGGCGGGGAAAGACGGCCAACCAGTTCGTCTGCGTGTGGTAGCGGCGCTGGCGGACAGTATCTTTCAGAGCGAGCTAGTGATGGCAGAAAAGAATTTCCTGCGTCACTTTGCTGCTGAAGGTTATCGCTTATTTCTGATCGAGACGCCCGGTTCTGATGCCATCTCCGCTGTGGCCCATCTTGAAGATCGACTTTCGGACTTTGGTTTCGATGTTGTACCCACCGCGGAGCGGCTGGCAAACTTTCATCGCGTGGAAAACACTTATCTCTCCACCTTTCAAATGCTCGGCGGGCTCGGCCTCCTTCTGGGCACACTGGGAATGGCTGCGATCCTTTTGCGCAATGTGCTCGAGAGACGACGCGAACTGGCGTTGATGCGGGCCGTAGGTTACAACTCTTCGCACTTCACTTTGATGATCATCGCGGAAAACGCTTTCCTGCTTTGCTGCGGATTGGTCACCGGAACAGTCTGCGCGCTGTTGGCAATCGCGCCCGTCTTTTTTACGCGGCAGGCACACGTCGGTAGTTTTTCGCTGGGATTGTTGCTGCTGGCAGTATTAATATCCGGTTTGACAGCTTCTATTCTGGCGACGTGGGCAGCTTTAAGGACGCCATTGCTACCGGCGTTGCGGGCAGAGTAGAGCATAGGTGAGAACAGCACATGCGGCTCGGCCGCTGTCCGTGCGGAAAGGCTGTGCCTTTCCGTCGAGGTCACCTTGACGTCGGAGGCTCCGCCTCGCAGCTGTCAGAGGCGCTGCCGCTGAGGAAACTAATTATCCGGAGAGGCGGAGCCTTTCCGCACGAAAGGCGGCGAAGCCGCGTGTGCAACTTGGGCAAGAGATTCGAGAAGGAGCATTAAATATGCGTAAAGAGATCGCGGGAGTAGTTGCTGTCATCATTTTGTCTGTAACAGTTGTCTCGGCGGAAAACTGGCCGCAGTGGCGTGGGCCAAGCCTAAACGGTACCAGCAGCGAGAAGAACCTTCCGGTCAAGTGGACTGCGGAGGAGAACATCGCCTGGAAACTCGCGATGCCCGGCTGGAGCGGCTCGACGCCGATCATCTGGAACGATCGCGTTTTCCTCAATGTCGCTGAGGGAGACGACCTCTATCTCTGGTGCGTGGACAAAACGAAGGGAACCCTCGTCTGGAAGAAACTGTTGGGCGCCGGAAACGTCAAGATGCGAAAGCAGAACATGTCGTCGCCTTCTCCCGTAACCGACGGCAAGCATGTTTTCGTCATGACCGGCACCGGCATCCTGAAAGGCTTCGACTTCGCCGGTAAGGAGATTTGGTCGCGAGATATTCAGAAAGACTACGGAGAATTTGGCCTCCAATGGGGCTACGCTTCGTCGCCCTTATTACTCGACAACGCGCTTTACGTGCAGGTGTTGCATGGAATGAAGACTGACGAGCCTTCGTACGTTTTGCGTTTGGAGAAAGCGAACGGCAAGACCATCTGGAAAGTTGAGCGGCCGACCAGTGCAATTCGTGAATCGCCGGACGCTTATTCAACGCCGGCCGTAATTCGATACGGCAAAACCGCAGAACTGGTTATTACCGGCGCTGACGTGGTCACCGGACACGACCTCGCAACCGGCAAAGAACTCTGGCGCGCCGGCGGTCTCAATCCCGAGAACCTTCCTTTCTACCGCATCGTGGCATCGCCGGTGATTTTCAACGACATAATCTATGCGCCCACGCGCATTAAGCCGCTGCTTGCGTTTAAGGCCGGTGGCCGTGGCGACATCACGAGCTCGCATCTGCTTTGGTCCACACCGAATGGCCCTGATGTCCCGACTCCGGTGACGGATGGAAAATATTTTTACATCGTAAACGATAAGGGAATCATGTGGTGTCTTGACGCAAAGACGGGCGCCGAGGTTTATAGCCAACAGCGAATCAAGCCGGGAACCTATAGCGGATCGCCGGTGTTGGCCGATGGGAGAATCTACGTTACGAATGAGGATGGAGTAACCAGTGTTGTTAAGGCTGGGCCAGTGTTTGAAATTTTGGCCGAAAACGCTTTGAACGATTATTCCCTGAGCTCGCCGGCGATTTCAGGCGGTCAAATTTTCATTCGGACGGCAACTAATCTCTATTGCATCGGCAAGAAGTAGCCATTCTTCGCTCTGACGCCGTGCGCTAAGCTCGTTGCGGCTCGGCCGCCGCACGGTGCCGAAAGGTTCACCTTTCCGGCGAGCGAACACTAGTGACCTGGTGAGGCTCCGCCTCAACAATCGGAGGCGCAGCCTCCTCTCAAAAACTGAGACTCAACGGTAAGGCTGAGCCTTACCGCACTGTGCGGCGGCAGAGCCGCGGAAGCGCTGGATGGAGGTACAATTCATGAAGCCGTTGCAATCACAGTGGAAAAGACAGTTACTTCCGATTGCCTTAGTCGCCACGCTGGCCGTCAGCGTCAGTGCACAAACCTCACAACTCGGCAGTGTTCACTTTCCTACCTCCGGGTCAGAAAAAGCGCAGGCCCACTTCCTGCGCGGCCTGGCTGCACTGCATTCCTTCTGGTACGAAGAGGCGCTCGAAGCTTTTCGGGAATCAACCAAAGTTGAACCGGCATTCATGATGGGGTATTGGGGTGAGGCGATGGCCCATAACCATCCGCTCTGGTCGGAACAGGATACGGTGGCAGCGCGTCAGGTGATCGGCAAAATTAAAGACAACGGGAAGCTGACGCCGCGTGAACGTGCCTTTCTCGATGCGGTGAAAGCGCTCTACGCCGAAACCGGCGACCCTAAGCACGCTCGCGATGCAGCCTATTCGAGTGCGATGGAAAAGATCTATCGTGCCTACCCGGACGATCTCGAAGCAGCGGCTTTCTATTCCCTTTCCCTGCTGGGACTGGTTAACCCGGCTGACAAGAGTTACCGCAATCAGGCGCGCGCCGGCGCGATCGCAAAGGAAGTCTACCAAAAGAACCCCAATCATCCCGGCGCCGCGCATTACATCATTCACGCTTTCGACGATCCTGATCACGCTATCCTCGCTTTACCAGCAGCGCGGCTTTATGCGGACATTGCGCCCGAGGCCCATCACGCGCGACACATGCCATCGCATATCTTTTTGCAGCTCGGAATGTGGTCGGAGGCGGCGGCATCAAATGAAGCTGCATGGGCTTCGTCAGACGCGTGGATGAAGCGCAAACAACTTTCAGCGAGCGTGCGCGATTATCACAGTCTCCACTGGCTCCTCTACGTTTATTTGCAGCAGGGCCGCTATCGCAAAGCCGAAGAATTGATCACACTGATGAAGAAGACGATGTCTGATTCGGCTTATGAGAACAAGCTGAGGCCCGGTTACTACGAAAACAACTACGCTAACATGGCGGCAGCTTTCGTAGTGGAAACGGAGCGATGGGACCTGGGGCATACCTTTTTTCCTGATTCAACATTAGATCGTTCCACGCCAGCGCAAAGTGCAGCCAACAGTCCCGGCACCGGAGGCGGACACGGCTCGCACGGAGCTTCCGTCGCCGCTGCCGTGCCTATGGAGGCAATCACCGTTCGTGCTTCCAACCGCAGTCAAACGTTGCCGCTATTTATTCGCGGGCTGTCGTCTGCGCGCAACACGGGGGCGGATGTCGAGAAGATCTTAGCTGGACTACGGACCACCGGAGGGGAGAGCAACTACAACGTTACGGCGAAGGCCATTATTGAAATCCGAGAACTGGAGGTCGCCGCGACAGCAGCTTCAACCAAACAGGATCATGCGCGCGCGATTGAATTGATGAAACGCGCTACCGCTCTCGAGGAATCCATGCCGTCGCCCTCCGGCCCACCCGGACTCATCAAACCCTCGCATGAATTGTTTGGCGAGTTGCTTTTAAAAGCCGGAAAGCCGGCGGAAGCTGCGGAACAATTCAAGGCTGCAATGCTGCGACAGCCAAACCGGGCGCGTTCATTGTTGGGCGCGGGCCGCGCGGCAGCGCAGAACGGTGACCGTACCGGTGCGTCATCTTTTTACGCGCGGTTCCTGGAGCAGTGGCAACAGGCCGATGCCGATCTGCCCGAACTGAAGGAAGCGCGAGAATATTTGAACAAGGAAGCCGTGAAAAAATGAATTACGCAACACGATGCCCGGCTTGCGGTAGCGAGGATGTAAAGAAGTTAATCTACACGGCGCAGGGCGGCATAATCTGGACGCCGTTTCTAAACTTCGTTAAATGCCGTGAATGCGGTGTCCGCTTCAGCGGGAAAACCGGAGAACTAAATCCCCAGGTGCCAGCGGTGATGCGCATCATCTCGGTGATCGTGATTCTCGGGTTCATAGGTGTGTTGGTAGGTTTCGCTTTCGCCATTTAGTCCGCCGTAGCGGACGCCTGAAAAACAGAGAACTGACCGGAATCATTCAATCGTCCGCTTCACAGACTTTGAGTCCCTGCGCCTCTTTAACCAGCGGTGAACTGCTGGGCTACTGTCATCCGTCCGCCTTGCGGCTTATACAGTAGTTTTTGTGCGGGGTCGCTAAGGGATGGCCCTCCAGGGAGTCACATCGATTCCCAACCCTGTTAATGAATAGCTTTTTGGGACGTTAACCCGTTGTAATAATTTGGTCGCATACGTGTGCCCACCCTCCGTCGCATCATCGGATAGTTAACTTAAACTTTCCGCGTCATTCGCTCGTACAGGCAAGGTTGCTACATGCTTTAGTCCGTCTGGGAATATCCAAAAGAACGTTTTGCTTTATTGCAGGAGAAGAAATGAATCGAAATAACATCAGGCAGAAAATGTCCATCGCCGGTTGCGCTCTAATCATCCTCGCGTGTCAGAGCCTTGCTTTGAGTCAAAATACCGCACCGAGCAGGGCCGCTAAGATTGACGAAGTTATGACCGCCGCCAGTAAGCATCGACTCTTTAATGGTTCGGTGCTGGTAGCTGAAAACGGCAAGGTGATTTACAAAAAAGGGTTAGGGATGGCCAACATGGAATGGAACATTCCAAATGCCCCCGACACCAGGTTTCGGCTCGGCTCGATCACCAAGCAATTCACCGCGGCTTTAGTTCTCCAACTTGTCGAACAGGGAAAGATCAAGCTCGACGGCAAGCTTTCGGATTACCTGCCTGCCTATCGCAAGGACGTTGGCGAGAAAGTGACCATCCATCAACTGCTAAACCACACGTCGGGAATTCCCAGCTACACCGGTCTGGCCAAGTTCATGGAGGAAGCCAGCCGCAATTCGTACACGGTTGACGACTTCGTTAAGAAATATGCCAGCAACGATCTCGAGTTTGAGCCGGGCAGCAAGTTTGCCTACAACAACTCGGGTTATTTCCTGCTCGGGGCAATCATTGAAAAGGTAACCGGGAAAACTTATGAGCAAGCCCTGAAAGAGCAAATCCTCGATCCTCTGGGAATGAAAAACACTGGTTACGATCTTTCCGGCCCAGTCATAGCAAAGCGCGCGGCCGGTTATGTGAAGACTCCCAACGGATACCGCAACGCCCCTTACCTCGACATGTCGATTCCATATGCGGCCGGGTCAATGTATTCTACAGTCGAAGATCTGTATCTCTGGGACCAGGCGCTTTACACAGATCGAGTGGTGACAGCTCAGTCGAAGGATCTGATGTTCAAACCGGCCCTCTCCGACTACGCTTACGGATGGGTCATCACTAAGGCGAATCTTGGTCCCGGTGCTGAGCCAGTCACTGAAATCAATCACGGCGGCGGCATCCATGGCTTCAACACATCCATCGCCCGCCTTCCCGTGCAGAAGCATCTCATCGTGTTGCTCGATAACACATCGCAGGGCGGCAACCTCGGCGGGCTCAAACGAGCAATAACAAGCATTCTCTTCGACAAACCTTACACCATGCCGAAGCCATCAGTTGTCGAACTCATGGCCGGTACAATCCGCGGAAAAGGTGTGGAAGCAGGAATTGCCCAGGTTCGCGACTTAAAGACGCGGCAGCCAAACGATTACGACTTTAACGAAGGCGAAATCAACATGTTGGGCTATCAGTTTCTGCAAGCGAAGAAAGTAAAGGACGCCATTGAAGTGTTCAAACTCAATGTCGAACTTTTCCCTAAGAGTGCCAACACCTACGACAGTTTGGCCGAAGCCTACATGAACAACGGCGACAGCGAGCTGGCGATTGCAAACTATAAAAAGACCCTTGAGCTGGATGCAAATAATGCGGGCGCCGTCGCGATGCTGAAGCGACTGGAAAACAAAGGCGCGGTTGACACGTCGGGATACGACGCTTATGTCGGCGAGTATGACGCGGCTGCGAATTTCAAGGTGTCGATCTTCAAAGAGGGCGACAAGCTGATGACGCAACTTCCAAATCAACAGGCCTTCGAGCTATATGCGGAAGACAAGGACAAGTTTTTCCTCAAGGTCGTGGCGGCCAAGGTGAGCTTTACGAGGGACGACAAAGGTGCGGTCTCGGGCCTGGTAATTCACCAAAACGGGCGCGAGATGCCGGCAAAGAAGATCAAGTGATAATGTAGCGTAGATGCTCGTAAATCAACGAAGGCGAAGGCTAACATTCTTTTCGCTCCTGCTGCTGGCCTTCGCCTTTCGTTTGGACTATAAAATCTTGGGTGAAAGGCGCCCCAAGACGCTCTATTTGAAAAAGTGCGCGAGAGCTTGAATCTCCGGCTTCCCCGAAGCAAACAAATCTCTCGCGCACCCGCAAGCTCAACCGAGATATCAAACTGCTGAGGGAGTTATTCCAATCAGCGTTATTTCTCTTTTATATCGTAAGCGTAGATTGTGTCCTGATCGCGCAGGTAGAGACGGCCACCGGCCACGACCGGATGTGCCCAGGTGGGCAGGTTTTCCTGCGGAATGCGGAAGCGGCCCTTCTCTTTGTATCCAGCGGGCGTGACCTCGACCAGACCAACCACGCCAGTTTCACTTAACGCGTAAAGGTGGCCGTCTGCGAAGACGATCGAGCCCTTGCCCACGCTGCGATCTTTCCAGGCCACTTCACCGTTATCAAAACGCATTGCCGTCAGAATTCCGCCGGAGAAACCATAAAGGTGATCGCCGATTAGAATCGAGCTGCTGTGATGATTGCGCATGTCCTTAGTAAAATAAACTTCCTGCGCTTTGCCATCGGCTGCGATCTCAACCACTCCGCCTCCATTGCCATAGTCGGAGGTGATAAATACGCGATTACCCCGAACGACTGGAGTAGCGGCGTTGGCCACGTTGTTGGCGGCGCGCGGGTATTCCCAGAGTAGCTTTCCGTCTTTCAAGTCAAGACCGAGTCCGCGCGTGTGGGTGAAGAAGACAACGTGTGTGGTGTTCCCCACCTGGACCGGAATTGCCGACGAGTAGCCGGCGCGATCGCTCTGACTCTTCCAAATCAGCGCGCCATCTTTTTTGTTGAGCGCTACAATCGATGCGCCAGGGCCACCCGGGTTAACAAGAACTTTTTCACCGATAACGAGGGGCGACTCGCTAATTCCCCAGGTGATGTTGGAGCCACCGAATTTCTGCAGCACATTCTGAGTCCACAAGAGTTTGCCGTTCTTTGCATCGATGGCGGAGAGATCTCCATTGCCGCCGAGGGAATAGAGCGTTCCTCCTTCGACTGTGGGAGTTCCGCGTGGGCCATCTCCGCGGTCATTACGAAACGCGCCACCATGCGCCGTGGCCCAAAGTTGCTTTCCGGTCGCCACATCAAAAGCGATGACATACTCTTTATCGTCTCGCAAGCCCATCGTATACATCTTGCCGTCCGAGATTGAGAAAGATGAATAACCATTACCGGCTCCACCGATCTTCCAGGCGAGCGGCGGACCATTTTCAGGCCACTGCTTCAACAGTCCCGTTTCTTTGGAAATACCGTCGCGATTTGTCCCGCGCCATTGAGGCCAGTTGCCCCCAGTTTGGGCTGTGATCTCAGCCGAGAGGCACAAAGCAAGAATTGCTAAACCCATAAAAGTCTTGAAGTGAATATTCTTCATAATCGAATCTCCTTGGTCGGCCAGACCAGTCATGTGTTACGTGCGCTCGGGGAGTTGATAGTTTTCAGCAAATCTGGAACAGGGTCCATCGTTAAAAGCACAGACTTTAGTTGCGTGCTTGGGTGGAGGGCAACGTAAGTTTTGTTCAATATACGCCGGAAGCTGACCTGCTGTCACGCTTGCGGCTTGAAATACAACACCAGACCCGCACCTGAGGCGGCCAATAGAAAACCCACATACAGCAATGGATTTGGCGAAACCTTCGGCGGGTGGAGCCACATCGAGAAAAGTACATTCACGAGCGGTGCGCCGGCAAACACAAGCGGCATCACGTAGGTGGGAAGGCCGCCGTAACGAAAAGCAAAGATGATGCAGACCGCACCTGCAGCGCCCAGCGTGCCACCTAGTATTGCTGCCATGGAGCCCTTCATCGTAAAGCCGGTGAGCTCGCCCTGGTAAGAGAGACTGGCTACCGGCACCAGAACGCCGATGAGGAAATACGCAACGCCCACACAGAGTAGTGCGCGCATCGGACTGCCAAGCGCAACCTGACCTTTGTGCAAAGCTGGCCCATAGAGTCCCCACGAAAGCGCGGCGCCCAAAGCAAAAAGTATCCAAAGCATAGGAGAGACCTCAACTGTGAATGGTAAATAGTGAATGGTGAAAAGTTAATCGCCGGGCTTCCTGCCAGTCAACTCTGATTCGGAAGTCAGACTCGATCGTTGGCGAAGGGTCGCTCAAACAACAGTTTCGCCTAAGGCCTTTGGGATCCAAAATTCAGGCGCTCTAAGATCAAAACCATTCACTATTCACCATGCACCATTCACCATTCACAATTTTTAGAACGACAGTCGCACGCCCAACTGAATCTGCCGCGACGATGTCACGGTTGAGCGAATAACTCCAAAAGTCGAGAGTGGTTGTTCGTTATCCACCGCGCCGGTGAAAGCAATCAAGCTCGGATTGCCAAAGTTTGCGCGATTGAAAACATTGAAAGCCTCGACCCGAAACTGCAGTAGCGCGTTTTCACTAAGACCCTTCCAGCGTGTGTTCTTCACCGCGGAAATATCAAAGGTGCGCAGGTTCGGACCGATTAGTGCTCCTCGACCAAGATTACCTAGCCGTCCTGCGGGCTGCAGCTTGAACGCTGCCGGATTGAAATAGCCTGAAGGATCGCCGACGACGGCAGTATTTGCGTCGAAGCCAGGGGCGATATCCGCACGGTCAAACCCGATGCCGGGAGCCAGCGACGGAGACCATTGCGAACGAGAACGATTTCGCGCCACGAAAACAGTTAAAGGATTTCCACTGCGCATCTGGCCAATGCCGGAGAGTTGCCACCCGTCAAGAATCTTTCCGGCCACTCCATCAAGACCCTTCGCAAATGGAATTTCCCAGGTGAAGTTTACGACCAGGTTGTGCTTCGCATGGTAGTCCGCCAGCCCTTTGTTGTAGTCGAGCCCAGGGAATTCAGGAAAGGCTGTCGTCGTGCCATTGGTCGAGTCGGAGAAAAATGTTGAAGCCTGCGTCGTATCGATGTTGCGAGAAAATGTGTACGACGACTGCGCCGAGAAGCCTCGGCTGAAACGCTTTCTGACTTCCAGCACCATCGCGTTGTACCACGAGTTGCCGTCGCTGCTTTTGAGTTCGATCGTCGTAAATGCCGTATTTGGCCGCGGCCTGCCGAGGGGATAGAACGGTGTGCCATCCGCGCCAATATCAGGCACGGGCAGGTTCACATCGCTCGAGCGGAGGAGGTGAACGCCTCGCGAGCCCGCGTAGCCAAGAGTGACGACCGTGTTCCACCACAACTCACGTTGCAGGTTCAAATTCCACACCTGCGTGTATGGATTATCGAGATCAAATTGCACGGGTCGGATCGATAACGAACCATTGAAGTTGGGCACCGGAAAAGTTGGATTGTTTACTACCGGGCGCGGTGTCGCCGGTGGATTCGTTACGGTGACAATCAGGTTCTGCTGGTTGTTTGTGTTGAAGTAAACCCCATAGCCACCACGCACGCTGGTTCGCCCGTTGCCGAAAACGTCCCAGGCAAATCCTACTCGTGGCGACAGATTCTTCAGAGTCGGATTCTGATAGAGCGGTCCGATGGTGGGAGTGCGATCACTCAAGTTAATCAGCGCTGCGTCGCGCCCATTGATGTCCAGCGGGAGCGTGGCAGCTTCGTAACGCAAACCACCATTAAGCGTTAGCCGCCGGTGAGCGCGAAACGTATCGTGGACGTAGAAGCCAGCCAGAGTAAAGCGCCAGTAACGATCAAGAGCACCGCCCGGCGAGATTCCGATAAATCGCACCGGCACGTTTCTCAGAAAATCGGATACCGAGTTGAAAGTAAAAATGCCGAGACTAAAAGTGGGATTGACCATGTTGTCCTGATAACGCTCAACCACCGATCCGGCCTTGATGAGATGCCGGCCGCGGTTGTGAGTCAGTCCATATTCAAACCCGAAAATGTTCTGCGTTAAACGGAGATTCGCCGAGGTCTGTGGGCCGAAGCGTCCGGGGATACCACCAATGTCGATGCCGCCTAATAAAGTCTGACCAGGCACAAATGGCGTCAGGTTCTGCGTAGTGTTGGCTTCAACGTTTTGACCGATGCGGGTGCGGCTGAAGTTGAACCGAAACGTGTTGAGCGTGTTAGCAGATATCGTTTGCCGATACTCACCAGTGAAAAACTGATTGCGCGAGAGAAATGTGCGCGGAAACTGTGGGTAATCTGTTGGTAGAAGTTGATCGGCATCGTCAAAAGTGTAACGCGCGAAAAACTGTGCAGTGTCGCTGCGGTTATAGTCGAAACGTCCCTGGAGAAAATGCTGGCGTACCTGCTGCTGAAAACCAAAGGCATGCGAGGCGAGATTTCCAACCACGTTGGAAGGGCCGACATTCGGCAACGGATACTCGTCGAGATAAGGTCGGATCGCTGGACTCACGCCGACATTGGTGCGAACTACGCTGCCTGGAACGCATCCGCCGGGGGCCGCAGGTGGGCAAATGCTCGTAACAATTCCCTGTCGCGCATCGAGATCGGGAACCACCGTGCGAATTGTGCGCCCGAGATTCTCGCGCAACGACTCGTAGCCAAAAAAGAAAAACAATCTGTCGGTCCGGATGGGACCGCCGAGCGAACCACCAAATTGGTTTCGTTTGAACTCCGGCTTCTGCGCCGAATCAAAAAAGTTTCGCGCATCGAAATTGTCGTTACGATGAAACTCATATGCTGAGCCGTGCCAGGTGTTGGTCCCTGATTTGGAGACTGCGTTTATCTGCCCGCCGGAATTTCGGCCAAATTCGGCGCCGTATGAATTTGCTTCAACGCGAAATTCACGAATCGTTTCGACGCCGAGCACCGTGCCGGCGGCGCTACCCGCAGGACCGTTTGTAAAATCATTCTGTGGGGTACCATCGAGCAGGTAAACGTTTGAGCGTGGATCCTGACCATTAATGCTCATCCCCAGGCCGTGGGCCACGACCGACCCACCGTCGCGATGCGCATAACCAATGACGCCCGGCTGTAGTAGAGCGAGGTCAGTATAGTTTCTGCCGTTCAGCGGCAACTCGCGAATGGCCCGCTCTCCCACCAGATAACTTAATTCTGCCGTCTGCGTATTCACGAGGGCTTCGCCGCTGTTGATGGTTACATCGGCGCTAAGCGTGGAAACCTTCATCACTAACGAGACCGCCGTGGTTTCATTAACCGTTAGATTGACATTGGGAAAGACCAGCGGTTCAAAGCCGGCAATGTCGGCCCGAAGTTCGTAGGATCCCACTGGCATGCCCGGAAAAACGAACCTTCCTTCCGCTTCGCTCGTAGTAGTTCGAGAAAGTCCAGTGTCGAGATGGTTCGCGGTTATTTTTACCCCGGTCAGGACAGCGCCATTGGTATCTTTGATATCTCCAGTTATCGCGCTGCTGGTCTGCGCACCAGCATTAATCGTGGAAACGGAAATCAGTAAAACGATCCAGAAAAATCCATGCGCGAGTGCTGGAAACGAAAATCGCGAAACATCCATCATAAGTTTTGCTCCGAGGTCGATCATGCGGGCTGTCACCGTTTCAATACGGCATGCGGCAGCTATCAGTTTCACACATTGCCGGTTAAGACGCATCTCTTAGACGACTCGTTCGCCGACTTTCTTCGATTATCGTAAAAACCGTCGCAGACGGGTGCTTACATCGCTCTGGCATTTCTGGTAATAATGAAGCCGCAGTCAGTTTCCGGACTACGATTCTTCGCAATCAGTTCCGAAATCTCGTAAGAGGGGCCCATTCAATGTTTCGTAAAACTCTCCTGCTCGTATTAGTTCTCTGTTTCTCGTCAATTGCCGAGGCGCAAACGCATCGCGGCTCCGTCCGCGGCACGATCACCGATCCGAATGGAGCTGTGATTCCTGGCGCCACTGTGAAGGCGGTTAACACAGAAACGAATGAAAGCCGGAGTACCGTGAGCGACGCTGACGGCTCGTATGCCATCTCCTCGCTGGCGCCTGGTTCCTATCGGGTGGAGATCGCATCCCCAGGATTTGCTCTTTTTGTGTGGACGAACCTGACCCTGCACGTAAATCAGGAGCTTCGTTTGAACACTAAATTGGAAGTCGGGGCGATCCAGGATTCCCCTGGGGATCTATACTCGCTGGAGCCTCTACTCAAGCAAGACTCGGCCTCGCTCGGGACCGTGATTGGAAACCGCCAAATCGAAGGCCTTCCCCTCGACGGCAGAAATTTTTACGAGCTGACCTTGCTGGTTCCAGGCGTCGCGCCGGCAGCGCCGGGTTCCGCAGGTTCCGCGCGCGGAGACTTCGCCTTCAACGTTAACGGCGCGCGCGAAGATGGCAACAACTTCCTGCTCGATGGCGTTTACAACATCGATCCGAAACTAAACACTTTCGGAGTCCGGCCCCCGGTTGATGCCATCCGCGAATTTGAAATGTTGACCAGCAGTTACGACGCTTCATTTGGACGCAATCCGGGCGCGCAGGTTAACGTGGTACTCAAGTCCGGCAGTAACGAAGTCCACGGGTCGCTGTTCGAATTTCATCGCAATGCGGCCCTCGATGCGCGTAACTTTTTTGCTCCCGGCGGCGAGTCGAAACCAAAATATATCCGCAACCAGTTTGGCGGTTCCATCGGTGGACCAATCAAACGCGATCGCACATTTTTCTTCGGTGACTATGAAGGCACGCGCTCGCGCGAAGGAATTACGCGCGTCACCAACGTCCCGACCTTGCTGGAACGCGCCGGCGATTTTTCACAGTCGCGAGATATTTTCGGCAATCCAGTTTTCGTGAGTAATCCTTTTCTCCCGAGAGATCCAGTCACCTTTCAATTGCCTCCGTGCAATGCCGCTAATCAAACCGGCTGCTTTCCAGGAAACCGTGTCCCGCAAGCCTTTCAACATCCGATTGGCCAGGCACTCGCCGCAATCTATCCACTGCCCAATCGCAATGTGCCGTTTCAAAATTTTGTCTCTTCGCCTACCCAGATCGACGACAACAACAGTTTCGACGTGCGGCTCGATCACAACATTACTGATCTCACGCAGTTGACGGTTCGATACAGTTTCGGTGATCGCAAGCTGTTTGAACCGTTCACAGGTCCCACGTTTTCACTCGTACCCGGATTTGGCGACAACGTCAGCCGCCGCAGCCAGAACGTAATGGCGGCGCTCAACATGGTCCTAACGCCTACCTTTGTTAACGAAACCCGGGTGGCCCTGAGCCGCGTAGCAGCCTCGGTAACCCAGCAAGCCAGCCGCACCAATCAGTCTCTGGGACTACCGACAGTTTCACCAAATCCTCGCGACATTGGCTTGAGTTTCATTTCGGTCACCGGGTTTTCTCCCCTGGGCGATGAAGGCAACAATCCGCAAAATAGTGTGACGAACGTCTATCAGGTCCTCGATACTGCGCACTACGTTCGTGGCGCCCACGTGATCAAGTTTGGGCTCGACTTTCGTTTCGCGCAGCAGAATGCTTTTCGCGATGTTGAATCGCGCGGCCGCATTACGTTTTCACCGTTTGCGCAGGTCTCCGGTAATGCCCTCGCAGATTTGCTGCTGGGCTTTCCCATGCTGGCCACTGTTGCCCGAGTTGATAACCCGCAGCACTTGCGCACGCAGAGTTACAACTTTTTTCTTAATGACAGTTTTCGCGTGAGCCCGCGACTGACGTTGACAGGCGGACTCCGTTACGAATACAACACGCCCCCTGTAGACACGGCGGATCGTTCGAATGTTTATGATGTGGCTTCCGGCAATCTGGTCCAGGTGGGGACGAACGGTGTACCTCGCGGCGGTTTCCATCCGGACAAGAACAATTTCGCACCGCGGGTAGGATTGGCCTGGACCATCGGCGAAGCACAGACGACGGTGCTGCGCGCAGGTTTCGGAGTTTATTACGACCAATCGGCGCTCGCGCCAGGTGAAGCGCTCTATTTCAACTCGCCTTATTTCGACAACAACATTTTCTTCTCGTTGCCGGGGTTGCCGCTGACATTGAGCAATCCCTTCCCTTCATTCTTCCCTTTTCCACTTCCCGATTCGGCGCTGGCGATTCAACGCGACCTGCGCACGGCCTACATGCAACATTGGAATTTCAATGTGCAACACGAACTCGGCCGCAACAGTGTGCTCGAAGTTGGCTACGTGGGATCGAAAGGGACCAAACTGCTAACCGCCCGCGACATCAATCAACCAAAGCCGAGCGTGTTGCCTCCCGGTCTCCCGTTTGTGCCGCGCCCGAATCCGAGGTTTGACGACATCGATCTGCTCGAGTCGCGCGCAAACTCGAACTACCACAGTCTGCAGGCCCGCTTCCAGCAGCGCTTTTCCAGAGGCCTGGCGGCGCTCGTGTCATACACCCTTGCGAAATCGATCGACGACGCGTCAAACTTTTTCAGCAGCGCCGGCGATCCAAACTTTCCACAGGACAGCAGCAACTTGCGAGCGGAGCGAGGCCGTTCAAACTTCGACGTGAGGCACCGCCTTTCAGCCAGTTACTCTTACGACCTCCCGTTTGGAAAAGGCAAACGCTACCTGGACGACCCCGGATTCCTTTCGTCATTCCTAAGCGGCTGGCAGACCTTTGGCATAGTCACGATCCAAAGCGGCAGGCCATTTACGGTTGCGCTCCTCTCTGAAATAGATAACAGCGGCACCGGCAGATCCATTCTTGGATTCGGCGCAAACGATAGGCCAAATGTCGTCGGCAATCCGAATCTTGCCAATCGTTCCGCCGGTCAGTGGTTCAACCAAAGCGCCTTCGCATTTCCCGCCCCGGGCACTTTCGGCAACGCCGGTAGAAACACTCTTGAAGGCCCGGGCTACGCGAGCGTCAATGCGTCGCTGGTGAAAAACTCGAGGCTCTCGGAAAGTGTGAACCTGCAGTTTCGTGCTGAGGCGTTCAACTTATTCAATCATCCAAACTTCAACCTGCCGGACAATTTCCTCGGCTCGCCGACCTTTGGTCAGATTACGTCGGCGCGCGATCCGCGGCACCTTCAGTTTGGCGTCAAGTTGCTGTTCTGAGACGGAAGTGTGACTCCATGGAATGCGGCGACCTGTCACCGCTTTGGTCTGCTGCGTCTGGCGAGACCAGAGCGCCGCCAGGTCGGCACACTCCATGGTAGCGGCTCCGTTAGCAAAGATTTAGCGGTTCTGAGGAGACGAAAACCAACCTAGGAGCTGTGAGTATCGATCTTGCGGTGGACGGGGTCGAGGGTTCGGGTCGTGTGGTCTGTCACACTTGCAACCGGCGTCCGTGCGGCAGCAAGCTCAGGCATAACAGCTTCGACAATCTGAGGCCTCTGGATGGCCGCAGCGGCAACTGGCAGTTGCGGAAAGCTAAGCACTCGTGACAATTGACGAATCAGCAGTGCGACGATCGTGAAGATGAAAAGCAGTGCGAAGAAAATGAGCACCATCCCACCCTCTGAAAGATTGATTCCTCGCTCAATCAGCGTCATAACCACTCCAAACACCATGCCAAAGCCGATTATTGTAACCAGAGTGACTGCGATTGAAATTGCCCATGCCGCCCCGACCAGTTTTGTCGGCGCCACCCCTACCGGAGCGGCAAGTGGCTTCAGATTAGCTCCGCAACGATTGCAGTAGGCTAGCTCGCTAGTTACTTCGGTTCCGCACGACGCGCAATACATATCATTCCACCTCTGACTGGCTTACGAAGTAGAGGACTGGCAAGTTCGCCAACTGGGAACAGTTGTACGTGATTCGGCGACTCAACGCTAACCGAGAAGAGATCTGAGACCAACTCTCATTTGATCGCGGCAATGCACTCGATTTCCACCCGCGCATTCAGCGCCAGACCGTTGGTACCAAATGCACTCCGTGCGGGCCTGCGATCGGCAGCGAAGAAGGTGACGTAAACTTCATTCATCGCTCCCCACTCACTCATGTCAGCCAGCATCACCGTACACTTCACAACTTGATCGAGTGACGAGCCGCTGCGTTCGAGCAAGCCACGAATGTTTTCCAACGTTTGCTTTGTCTCCGCCTGAATACCGCCGGGAACGAGCCGGCCCGAGCTGTCCGTGCCTAGCTTTCCGGAGAGGTAAAGGATGTTGTCAACTCGCACTGCGTCAGAAAACGGCGCCGGGCGGGGTCGCGGGGACGAAATGTATTCGACCTGCGGCTGCTGAGTTTTTGGCATTTGTCTCTTACTCCTCTGCTGCGCCTGGACGGCGCCTGCGAAAACCAAACCAAGGCATACGATCATGAAAGTTGTTTTCGTTAATCTCATATATTTCTCCTCTTGTAACGCAAACTGTTAGTTTGCGGCTGCGTTGCACCCTTCAGGATCGCAAACTAACAGTTTGCGTTACAACTTGCGAAGTTCGTAATCCCTATTTCTCGCGGCTAAGCCAGAGCATTGCCGCGCCCATGAAAGCAAGGGACGGCCCATCCATGGCTGACCACCACCAGGGCATACCGGAAGAGTAATCGATGAAGAAGAATATGGGACCGGCCAATAAGAATGACCAGCCGTTGAGCAACACAAACGGGCGAAATCGTTTTAGGTCTGAGGCAATGATCCAAAGAAAGACGCCGTGCATGCCGTAATTGTAAGAGGCTTGACGGATCATAAACATGAGCACTGAGCTTTCGGCCATCTGGCCGAGGCCAAGCCATACATGCGAAACCTCCATCCACGAGCGCGGCATGACCACCGCGATGAAGGCTAGCATCTCAAGCAAGCCGATCAGACGGAGCCCCCAGGCAAGCAAATTTTTTCGATCCTCTTGGTTCATAACACCTGGGCTAAAGCGATAATCGGTAGATCACTGACGAACTTTAGCGGATGTATTGGTTTTATGAGCTCCCGCCTATAGGAACACCAGATGGTAGCTTTGATCTATATGTCCGCTGTAGAAGGAATATTGCGCCAAACAGGACCATCATTATCATGCCTGGAGCCCACTGTGGAATCGTCGGCCGACCTACCAGGGCGACCACCGCCCCTGCGTGCCACAGTCCGGTCACCGAAAACCCGGCAATGTTAGCCCCGGCATGCAGTCCGGAGGCGAACCAGATATTTCCTGTAAGTACATACGCAAAGCTTTGAACAATACCCGCCAGAAACAAAACCGCGGCGCGTTCAAGGCTGAACTGTTCACTTACCAGGTGAATGGCGACAAAGAAGAGCGAGGGCAGAACCATCCGGAAAGCGAGGGAACGGTGCTCCCAAAGTCTCATCGGAAACGCACGAGAAGTTGTCTCCTCCATGACAGCCTGCAGAAGGAGCATGAAGCCCGACACGGCCAGAATTCGGGCCACTGAAAAACTGTCAAAGTGAGATGTGATGCGATCGTGGACTGACGCTGTTCCCAACCAGAGAGCACTCGCCCAAGGCGCAAGGAAAAAAGTCCACCCAATCACCAGGCCAATTACCAGTTCCAACGAGCGGCGTGGTGTCAGAGCGATCCCCAACGACGGAGCATCGTCTCCCTTTACCCAACGATAGTAGATGTTTGTTAACAGAATTACGGCGATAGCTAAGACACTTGCCGCCGCGCCATCGCCCAAACCAATCGGATCCTGGCCGAGATGGATAGACTTCCCGGTGATTCGTCTCACCGACCAAAGAAATCCAATGGCAACGATGAATAGGCCTGCCTGATGCGCGAGGAAGGCGGCCCACAGATGACGTCTGAACCATTTTCCGAGTGCTTCCATGTGTTAGCGAGATGGCTGTGAGCCATTTCAAATTAACCGAAAGGGTGTGCGCATCAACGGCGCACGCAAGCCGCTGCTAGGGACAGTCTTCCCCAAGGGAGAGGCGCTAGATGCTCGTCCCCAGCATGCCATTGTTTTAGATTGAACTTAAGCATGGTTCTCACTTTGTTAAAACACCTTTCAGGATTTCAATGAGACCTCACGCCCAAACCCGAAGCGAAGTAGGATATATATGATTAAGATTATTTCGGTCACCTTAAATAACTTAGCGAATAGATGATCCTCAACCTTATGAACATCAAATCCAGTCGCTTCAATAAGCATGAACGGAATCCTTAGAATGAAAGCGAGAATTGCCTTGACCCAATTGAGCGGATTTAGTAGGCGCTTCCATTCGGTTTCCACTCGTGATTCGCAGGCACCCTCAATCATATTCATTGTGTCGAGAATGAGCTGCTTTTCAATACCACCATGGGAGCTATCCTTGATAGCCGCCATCAAAATGTTCTGGGGGATTATCGCGCCTCCTACCATAGGAGCAGGAATCGAACGAACATCGGTAGGGATTCTCAGCTTGTTGGCAATTCTTATTGCTCGAACAACACCCTTCGAGACGCGTTCTCTCACGTCTTGATACCCTTCGACCTGGGTATTAGCGACCCTTTGAATTGCCTTTTGATACTCAGAAGGAACACTCAAGCCGAAGCCGCCGTAACCTTGCAACTCATGACGCACAGAACTCTCCATGCGACCAAGCTCAAGAACATCATCGCGAAATTTTCCTATGAATGTGAGGTCAGATTTGGCTTGAAAGTATTGCATGATTCACAAGGAAGGAGCAATCAACTCTAAAATTGACTGGCGTCCACTCTAAACCGCATCGTTCCAAGTTCACGATGGAAGACTTGCTAATCGTGCGTCCGGTGGAATGACTTGTTCGGCTCGGCTTTATCTTGTGACATTTCTTTTCTGAATTCATCTAGAGTCTCGTGTTGGACCTGATAGACAACATCTAATTTGGAGGAATTATCCCGCTTAATCGCGCCTCGACTCTCCAACTCTTCAATGTGTATTTTTGCCATTGATTCAGCAAGTGAGCGGCTTATTACGGTTGGCGATAGAAAGGGTATTCTGTTTCTTGACATTCCAAATTCCCGAATCTCAGAGATAAGCTCGCGCAACGTAAATTTGATTGGCTCACCCATCAAGAGATGATGTTCCAGTAGTTTTTTTAATAGGAATCTCCGACCATCTTCAGATAACAACCACTCACTTCTAGCCTCATCTCGCCGCTCCAAGATCCATGTTAGGAAGAAGAACAAACCGGAGCAGAGAAATAAAGATAAGACGAACAATTGATTTTCTGTTCTCCGAACCAACGGATAAAATATGGCGTTGTCCCTCAAGCTTCCCGAGAAGGCTAGAATAGCTCCGCATATAGCTGCAAAAACTCCAGAACTTAAACGAGAAAGTTTATACGTTGAGGCAACCTCGGACCTTCGGGCGGCGCGATACTCATTGGTTGATTTCGATACTCTGTCGTCTCGTGAAGGTGAAATCGCTTCGATGACAGCCTTCACGATTGCCGTAACTTGGCTGATTGGGACTAGCGCTTGCGATTCTTCCGACTGCCTGTCGAGAAACTCCAATGCTTGCGTAAGCTGATTGAATCGCTCTTTTGCAGCGGTTGAGCTAAATTCTCCGTTATTCTTGTCGGGATGGAGTCTTGAGACTTCTTTACGGAGTTCAGACTTAAGCCCATCTGTATCATTGACTGCCGTTCGAAGACCAAGCTCTTCCACTATCTCTCTGATCGATAGCCAAGCCATTTTGGAAGTGTTCCTTTCTTATGCCTCAGTGTCTGGGGAGAGCCCAACCACTGAGCAGTCATCAAGTCCTCACCATGATACGCCGAGACGTCGCATTATGGGTCTATTGCCGGTGAAGGTACGGGTCGAGGTTGCTTTTCTGAAACGTCCATCCGCACCGAGCTACGCTCGTTTATCAAGCATGCTTTCTTTGACGCTTGTTGGGCAGGAGGAGGAGAAATACCTAGGCTGCGGATAAGAGGGCTTTTTCTGCCGCTTTAGGCAACTCGATGGCAAGGAAATAGTCTTGAGGGTAGAGGTAGTCTTCGCCAGATTCATCAATCACTCGAAGGTAGCCATCTGCAGCGGCAGCCTCATCCGGTAGCACTTCGTACACCTTGCGAGGCTCTAGATCCTCACATTCTTCGTTTCGAATACAGATTACAAATCGGCTGTTTACCTTTGATCGTTTCATCGCGGTCAATCCAGGTAGTGCTTAATTTTTATCTTCTTCTTCCCAATTCCGTGGGCTTCATACCAATGCAATTCCACTCTTCGTATCCTACCATTGGCCAGCCTAACGGTGGCAATGCCTTTTAGCTTTCGCCAACGCCCAGCCCCAAACTGCTTGCGCAACCTTGCTCGCTCACGAACAGATGGACCTCGGGCGATTCTCTCGACGTCGCTAAACTCACTAATGATCTCAAAATACATTCTGGCATTGAGACATCGGCACTACTGCGCGGCGATGTTGTAAGCGGACATCTGCGTCGAGTTGCGCACGAGCAATTTGCCCCCCGCGATTGCCGGATAGTTCCAGGTCTTTCCTTCGATGGCAGCAAAACGCGCAACTTCCGTGTATTGGTCCGGTGACGCCTTAACCAGAGCGAGCTCGCCCGAGTCGCTGGTAACAATCAGGTGGCCACTGGCTAGAAGTACCTGGCCGTAGCCATAGCGACCGCCCTTCCATTTGCGCGCGCCCGTATTCACATCCAGGCAGGACAGAATTCCCTCGTCGAGACCATAGATGTGGCCTTCATGAAGCACAGAGCTGTTGAACTTGTTCTTCATGTTGATGTTTTCCCACAGTGGTTTCGCGGTGAAACTGTTGCCGCTGCCGGAGATTTCGATCAACGCCGCGCCCTTGCCATAACCTGCTGAGATGAAGAAACGATTGTTGCCCACCGGGATTGGTTGCGAAACATTGATGCCCATGTCCGTGTCCCAGGTGTGACTCCAAAGCAACGCGCCGTTTTCGGGAGCGAGCCCCATCGCCCGCGTCGCGCTGACGACGATAACCTGCCGGCGACCGGCGAGCGTCACGAGCATTGGCGACACATATGCGGCCGTGTCGTTTTGGGATTTCCAAACCGGCGCACCAGTCATCTTGTTGTAGGCCACGACGGATTTGTTACCGGACCCACCAGGAATCACAATGACTTTATCGTCGACGATCAACGGCGAGGCAGACATGGCCCACGAAATATTCGATGCACCATTGTCGCTGAGAATATTTTTCCCCCAAACGACGCCGCCAGTCTTCGCATCGAGACAGCGCAGCTCCCCGGTCGCGCCCAGCGCATAAATTCGACCTTCGTCCCAGGTGGGCGTGGCGCGCGGGCCGTCGCCGGTTGAGTCAGCAAACGAAGCGTTCCAACTCTGCTTCCAAAGCTCACGGCCGTTTGCCACATCATAGGCTGCGACAACTTCCTGATTTCGCCTTTGCTCGATCGTATATGCGCGTCCATCAGCGACCACAAACGACGCCCATCCCAGACCGACCGGTTGTTTCCAAACAGGAGTTAAACCACCCGCCGGCCACTGAGTGAGCACCGGCATCTCATCGTAGCGGCCATCGCGGTTGGGCCCGCGAAAGTTGGTCCAATAGTTTCTGGTCGCATGGGCGGAAGCGGTTTCAGTAGTTGTGGCCGGGTTCGTAGCATTTACTGCCCCCGGTTGTGGCGAAGCTGCTGCTGCACCTGGCTGTGCGGGATTATTTTGTGAAGCTGCCACCGAGTCGAGACTCTGCTGGCGCGCGCGATCCTGCTCGAGGGCGGCAAAGTGAGCTTCATTCGCGCTGCTTTTCCGGAAGGCAAGAAACGCGAAAACGTAACCAGCGCTGAGCAATGCAATGCAAAGCGTAACCAGAATCTTAGTCTTTGCGCCGGTACCTCGGCGCATCCACACCAGGACAATGCCAACGGGCGGCAGGAGCACTGACGCGGCAATAAGACCCGCTAACGAGCGATACCATGGGGTTGATTCTTCTGATGCAAACATCTGGAACTCCTTCGGGTCGGTTTCTGAAGCTATCCGTAAATTACGCAGACTCCAACCGGCGTATCTGCAACAATCAATGGATACGATCCACTAAATACACGAACTAACACTAACTACTTTCCGTGTTAGTTCGTGTGATTTCGTGGATCGGTCCTTACAGATGAAACGTTACCACGGCGCTATTGTTAACAGTTAGACGCGGTCCCCGTTCAAGTTGTTCCGTTACACGCGGAAAGGATTAATTACCAATCGCGTATAGGTGCTTGTCGCCACGAAGATAGATTTTGCCATCGGCTATTGCCGGGGAAGCCGACACCGGTTCGCCCAGCGAATTGGTGCGAATCACTTCATGCTTCGGCCCCGCCTTGATCACGTAAGTGTCGCCTTCCTCGCTCGTTAGCAAAATCTTGTCTTCGAAGGCCACCGGCGATGCCTGGAATAGTACTGCCTTTGGCGGTCGCGCGCCTTCGTAGACAACTTTGCCTGTTTTAACGTCCAGAGCAGTTAACAACCCGCGGTCCGTTGTCAGATAAACATGATCGCCATAGAGAATCGGTGACGGCACGTAGGCAGTACCCTTGTTGTAAGACCAAACGAGATTTGGCGTCCCCGTGATATCACCCGTACCGCCAGCCTTGATCGCGAGCGCGATTTTCGCAGGATATCCGGATGTGATTACGACCAAATCGTTAAGCACGACGGGGGTAGGCACAGCATTACTGGCCAGACCCTTATGCCGCCAGAGTTCTTTGCCGGTAGCCGGATCGTAAGCGATGATCGCTTCAGCAGCGCCAGCAACCAACTCGGTGCCCTTTGCCGTCTGGACCAGCACTGGTGTGCTCCAGGTTAGATCTACTTTGCGCGCGACGCGCCAGGCCTCTCTACCAGTGCGCTTATCAAATGCCGCGATAAATGAATTTCCGCCGCTGTCGTCGCACAACATGATAACGAGATCCTTGTACAGAATAGGTGACACGCCGTAGCCAACGCTGGCGGTTCCGAGTTTGCCCAAATTCTGTTTCCAGATCAGTTTGCCCTTGTAGTCGTAGGCATAGAGACCCTCGGATCCGAAGAACGCAAAGACGTACTTGCCGTCAGTCGCCGGAGTGGAAGACGCGAAACTCGCTTTCTTGTGCCGGCTATCGTGGACCGGGCCTTCGTAGGCTGTGCGCTCCCAGAGGATCTTGCCGGTGGGTTGGTCCACGCAAATTACTTTGAAGGTATGCAGCAAATCGGCGCCCACGGCATCCGGATGAACGAAGTCGCTGCCGTCCGCCATTTTATGCGACACACCGGGCTTGCGTCCGGCTATTGCTTTTCCATCGAGCGCAGTGGTGAGAAAAATCTTCTTGCCCCAAACAATTGGAGACGAATGTCCCCGCCCGGCAATCGGAGTCTTCCATTTAACGTTTTTGGTATTGCTCCATTCGTCTGGTAAGCCCTTCTCAATCGATACACCGCCATTTGGACCACGCCACTGCGGCCAGTTGGTAGAAACTTTGGCGGCTGCTGAATTAATTAGCGTGATGGTCAGTAGAACACTGATGACCAAAACCGTGCTGATGCGTTTGGACAATTTCATATTGGGGTTCCCTCGTCTATGTAACGCAAACTGTTAGTTTGCGGATTGGTTGATATGAAGGTGGATATTTATAACTGACCGCAAACACGCCCGGGGTCCCCCGCGCGGGCCTCCCGCGTGCGGTGGTGGTAGCAGTTTGCGTTACATCTATTTCTTCGCTGTCTTGGCCGGCGCACCGAAAGCGAAAAGGTGCTTAACCCCTCGCACGATGAATACTCCTCCACTCATCGCCGGGCTTGCCATCATCACTTCGCCGACCGGATTCGTGGCCAACAGTTCATACTTCGCTCCGGCTTTGACGACAAAAACATCGCCGTCTTCGCTCGAAAGATAGATCTTTCCATCGGAAGCAATCGGAGACGCAGTGAAGGCCCCGCCCTTGCCGCCGAGTCTTTCCTGATAAACGCGCTCGCCAGTGCGGGCGTTGTAAGCGGTCAGCACACCCTGGTTGGAACAAGTGTAGAGATGATCGCCATAGACGACCGGGGTTGGCATGTATGGCCCACCGCGTTTCTTGCTCCAGGCAATAAACTCATTCGACTCTTTGCCGTCTTTCAACGAGATGTCGCCAGTCGCGCCGGGCTTGATCGCATAGATTGGCTGGATGGGTGTGTAACCGGCGGTAACGAAAATCAGATCGTGCGCCACGAAAGGAGTGGGCGTGGTTATTTCGGAATTTGGCGACAGCCGCCACAGTTCTTTTCCAGTTAATGGATCATAACCGCGCACTGCCTTTGAGCCGTTGGCAATCAGCTCTGCGCGGGCTTTGCCTTCGTAAACAGTAGGCGTGCCCCACGAAGAAATTTCATCGCGCACAGTTTTCCAAACCTGTTTTCCCGTCTTGATGTCGTAGGCGGCAATATAGGAATCCTTCTGCACATCTGCCTGAATGATGACAAGATTCTTGTAAATAATGGGCGAACTGCCATGCTCCCATTGGTAGTCAGCATCGTAAAACCAACCGGCATCGAGCACGCCAAGGTTTTGCTTCCAGAGCAACTTCCCTTTCAAGTCGTAACAAAACAATCCTTCGGAACCAAACAAAGCGATCAAATATTTGCCATCAGTTACCGGCGTTGAATCAGCATGCGTCGATTTGGGATGACGTTTGACCTTCGGCATGCCCTCGGACGCTACCCGCTCCCAAAGAATTTTTCCGGTCTGGCTATCAAGGGCATAAACCTTCCAGGTGTGTTTGGGATCATCCTTCACCGGCGCGACATCACCGTAGAGACCAAAGCGCGTCTCATCTTTCGCGCCGCTGGTGATGGCCGTGGTAACGAAGACTTTATTGCCCCACGTCACCGGGCTGGAATGGCCCAGACCAGGAATCGCCGTCTTCCATTTCAAGTTGGTCGCCTTTACCGCATCAAAATTTGCGGGTGCTGGGCCACCTTCGGAGACACCCGAAGCGCCGGGTCCTCGAAACTGAGGCCAATTCGTTTGCGCGACTACTGCGGCGGTGCCCACAAAAACCAGGGCCAGACCCATAAAGAAATGTGACATACGATTCATAGTGTTATCTCCAACTCTCCCGTCGGGGCGCTGTTACGATCCACGAATTCACACGAAACTACACCAAAGCTGTTCGTGTTAGTTCGTGTGTTTAGTGGATCCTCCGGTTAACTGCCGCCGTCCTTTTTTTCTTCCTTCTTCGGCTCATCCTTCTTTGGTAACGGCAGGTTCGCGAGATCTGGAAGCGCATCGCCCCAGAGGTAATGATTAAACCAGACGAGGTTATGAGTCATCACCGCTCGCATTGCGCGCGGCTTGGTTATCCCATGACCGAAGCCTTTGTAAACTACCATCTCAGTTTTCACACCGCGATCTTCGAGGCCTTGCCGCAGCTCATACGCATTGGCGATAGGCACGCGCCGGTCGTTTTCGCCGTGCTGGATCAGTGTCGGCGTACGCGCCTTCATGATGTAGGACATGGGCGACGTCTTCTGATAGATCTCGGCGTCGGCCGCCGGGTCTTTGCCCAGGTACTGAATGGTAAACGGCGTGATGTCGGTGTTGTAGTAATAGGTCGCCCAGTTTGAAATACCGGCGCCCACGGAGATGGCCTTGAACCGATCGGACGCAGCTGTCAGGAATGCTGAAATGTAGCCACCCTGACTCCAACCCATGCAGGCAACGCGCGCCGGATCGACCCAACCTTTTTTGATGAGATGCTCAACGCCGCTCAGCACATCCCAGGCGTCGCCCACGCCCAGGTTTCGCACGTTGAGTTGACGAAACTTCTCGCCGTAACCCGCGCTGCCTCGATAGTTGACCTTGAGAATCAAGGCCCCGCGGGCCGCCCAGATGTCGGAAGGATAATAACGTGTATCCGGCGAGAGCAGGGTGGGTCGATCAATTCCGGTTGGGCCACCGTGGATGATGCACAACAGCGGATACTTCTTCGCCGGATCGAAATCCGCCGGCTTGATCAGCACGCCCTCAATCGTTGCCCCATCCTGACTCTTCCAGGAAACCACTTCGCGCGTCCCCAGCACAAACTGTTTCGCCTGTTCCGTCATCGCGGTGAGGGTGCGCGGGGCGAAGCTTTCGATGTCGGAGATGGCGATTTCCGGAAGCGCGGTTGGTGAACTCAAACTGAAAGCGACGCGCCGCCCATTGCGCGTCAAGGTGAACCCGCCGGCCATCAGATCATTTGGACCAGAGACGCGCGTAATCTTCGCCGTGGCGGGATCTACGCGGTAAAGATGCGACGCAGTTTTCTCGAGGCCTGAAAAGTAAAGTCCTTTCGCATTCCAATCTACGAAACCGGGCTGCTCATCAAAGCCATCGGTGATTGAACGTGGCGTGCCGCCTTCTGCCGGAACAATCGCCAACCTTGAGTTGGAGTGGAAGTAAATGGTCCGGCCCATCGCCGAACTGAAAACGAGTTGTTTTCCGTCCGGGGACCAGCGCGGATCGCTGTCGGGTCCCGGCTGGGCGACAACTTTCTTAACTGAATCGTCAGCCAGGGTCAGCACGTAAATATCTGAGGTAACACCTTGAATCAGATCCGGATTTACAGTGGCGCCGAACGCTATACGCAACCCATCGGGCGACCAGCTCCCGGATCCGATACTGAACTCTTTGTTTTTCGTGCGCTGTTTACCGACGACGGGTGCGGTCATTGCCTCCGCGACATTTAGCGTCCAGAGATGGAGATGTGTGTACTCCCGGCGTACCACTTCAAAATCGCCGAGCTGCTCTTTTCGGTCCTTTAACGCCTGGGGCACCGGCTCGGTGGCGAGATAAGCGATCTGCTTGCCATCGTCAGACCAGACGAAACCACCAACCGCGGTTTCTGATTTGGTTAACTGCACAGCTTCACCGCCACCTGGTTGAATGGCGAAGAGCTGGCTCCTATCCCCAACCCGGTCACTTGTAAAAGCGAGCCATGAACCGTCCGGCGACCAGCGCGCGTTGCCGGCGGATTTCTCGCCACGCGTGAGCTGAAAAGTGCGACCCGTCCCAGACTCCGCCACCCAAATCTGCGCGATGTATGCATCAGTCTTGAAATTCGTCTCAGAGACTGTGTAAGCCACCCACTTACCATCAGGAGAGATGCGCGGGCCGCCCGCTGACTTGATCATCAGCAGGTCATCAACCGTGGGGGCACGCCGCGCGGTCTGCGCGTGCATCAGCGACGCGGTCATCAACCCCGAAGCGATGACTACGCAAAGCGTCTTAATTGATCTGAAGTGCATCTGGGGGAAACTCCCTCTGGTAAAAACCAAAAACGGCGGAGGATCTTACCTGACGAAAGAACCAGTCTTCCATTTGTCATCTGTCATAATCTGTCATCTCTCATTTTTCATTGACTGTTTTCCATCTGCTCGGACAGCTCGAGAACAATGGACGGATGAAAAATGATAAATGACATATGGAAGATGGATTAGGTTTAGCCCGGCACCCTTAACACGCTCGTTTAGCGTCGGGATTTCCCAAACCATTACTTCGCGTCTTCCAGCCTCTTGAAAATCTGGGTGGTCGTCCCTTGCTTCAAAGTAAAACCGGTGACTTTGCCGGCATCGACATTCATGGTGATCACCAACCCATCAAATGCGGTAGGACGGAAAGTGACGCTGTCAACGGCCATAAGTCCGAGCGGCTGCTGCCCGGGAGGCACCATGGAAACTTTGCCGTCCTTAACCATGACAGAAATTTCGGTACCCTGCTCATTTTTATATTTGCCGACGTACGATTGCAGGACCGCAGCATCAATCTCCGGAGGCGGCATGGCGCCGGCCTTCTTCAGCATCTCGGCTATCGCGGCTTTCTCTTTGTCGTTAAGAGCTGAGGCAAGGGCGGCCGACAGGGTTTCAGGTTTCGCGGTCCCGCTCGCGAGCGCCACTTCTACTAACGCGGCATTCCCTTCTCTGACCCCGGTCATCAACACATCGCCGGCACTCGTCGCGTCCTTTTCCAGAATCGCGCGCACTACCTCAATATGTTTGTTATCCAGCGCCCACGTCATCGCGGTGGCGCCGTAGAAGGTATCCTTAATCGTGGCGTCTGCGCCGCGCGCGAGCAGCACTTTTACAACTTCCGCGTTGCCGCGCTCGGCTGCCTTGAACAATGCCGTGGCGCCATAGCGAAACTTCGCGTTGACGTCAGCGCCCTTGTCCAACAGGGCGGCTACGGCAGTGGCGTCGCCTCCGCGGGCGGCTTCCCAGAGTTGATCATTTAGTTTTTGTTTGCTGTCCTGAGCTAGCGTCGCTGCCGGAGTCAGCAGCAGCAGCAGAAGCAGGAAAAGAACCGTCGCTTTTAAGTTCATGAAACCCCTCCGCGATTTTGGGAGTACAACACCAAGTGGTAAATTCAACGGGTAAAAGATTCGACGCCGGAAAAAGCGAGTTACTGCAACGCGAGAATACGTATTCTACATCTTTAAGGTTGCAGTGGCTCATCTTTTCCGAACCAATTCGAAGTCTTTCAATTTTTTTCGAGGGCGTTGAGCCCAATGATTATTACGGAAATCCAAAATGACTAATCTCCTTTCCAATTTCCTGAATTTCTTTGTGGCGCTGGCGCTGATTGCTTCCGTATCGACCATCGCGACGGCCTCTGATTGGGCTGAATGGCGCGGGCCCGCTCGCGACGGCGTTTCACTCGAAAAGGGCCTGCCGACAAAGTGGTCTCCGGCGGGCGACAACCTCGCCTGGAAAGTGCCCTTCGGTGGACGCTCTGCACCGATCGTGGTAGGCAATCGCGTTTATCTGCAAAACACGGCCGGCAAGGGAGAGTTGGAACAGGAACGCGTGATGTGTTTCGACGCTGATACCGGAACATTACTTTGGGAGCATCGCTTTAAGGTTTATTTAAGCGATGTGCCCGCACACCGAGTCGGTTGGGCTTCGCCGGTTGGTGATCCTACCACGGGCAATGTTTACGTCTTCGGTGTAGGCGGAACACTCCTGTCACTGAACAACCAGGGAAAAGTTTTGTGGGAGCGCTCGCTGGGCGAAGACTTCGGTTTGCTTACCACCCACGGCGGCCGCACTGTTTCTCCAATCATCGACGGCGACATCGTCATCGTTAGCGGAGTGACTTTTCAGTGGGGACCACACGGACGCGGTGCCCATCGCTTTATGGCCTTCGATAAGAAGACTGGCGAAACAGTTTATATCAGCGCACCCGGTGGACGACCTTACGATACAACTTACGCGCCGCCAATCATCGCAAACGTTAATGGCACGCGTTTGCTAATCCAGGGAGCGAGCGACGGCGTGACTCATGCAATCAAGCCGCAGACCGGCGAGCCTGTTTGGAAATACGAAATCAGCAAGCGTGGTCTAAACACCGGCGTGGTGGTCCATGGAACAACGGCTATCCTGACGCACAGCGAGGAAAACCTCGACTCGAGCGAAATGGGGATGATGGTTGCCATTGATGCAGGCTCCAAAGGCGAGATCAAGAAGGAACAGACCAGGTGGAGCATCTACGGTTGGCAAGGCGGATTCTCGTCGCCGGTGATTGATGGCAATCGTCTTTACCACGTGGACAACGGCGCCAACATTGCCGCGTTTGAGGTGGCAAGTGGCAAACGCTTGTGGCTTCAAAATCTCGGCACAATTCAGAAAGCTTCGCCCGTGCTCGCCGATGGCAAGCTCTATGTTGGCACTGAGAATGGAAAATTCTTCATTCTGCAACCGTCAGCGACGGGAGCAAAGGTTCTCGACGAGGATCAACTCGGCACGGGGACGATTCCCGAAGCCATCATTGCCTCGCCTGCTGTTTCAAACGGGCGAATCTTTTTGGTCTCCGATTCAACGCTCTATGCGATTGGCAAGAAAAAGACGCGGTCCAAGTCAGCGGTGACGCCGGCGACGTCAGCGTCGACCAGCCCGGCCACGCATGTGCAGATTGTTCCTACCGAGTTAATTCTAAAACCCGGCAGCAAAGTTAACTTTCGCGTTCGACTTTTTGACGCACAGGGAAACTTCATTCGTGAAGAACCATCTGCGACCTGGTCGCTTGACCAATTGAAGGGCACCATCGCGAACGGCGAACTCAATGTGGCCCCGGACGCAATCGCGCAAGCGGGATTGGTCAAGGCAACTGTCGGCGGCATCACCGGCGCGGCGGGGGTTCGGGTCTTCCCGCCTTTGCCATGGAGCGAAAACTTCGACGCTCTGGCCGTTAATACGATTCCGTCAACCTGGGTTAACTCAACCCTGAAATTTACCGTTCGCGAGGTGAACGGCAACAAAGTGTTCGTCAAGACTACCGAGGGTTCTTCGCTTCTGAGCCGTGCGCGTGCTTATTTTGGTCCTTCAGATTTGGCAAACTACACAGTCGAAGGCGACGTGTTTGCGACGGTGCGGCGACGGCAGCAGGGTGACGCTGGAGTTATCGCTCAACGATATGTCCTGGCGCTTTACGGCAATAGCCAAAGGCTTCATCTTGAGCCGTGGCAACCGGAAACGGAGCGCACAGTTACAATTCCCTTCGCATGGAAGCCCGAGACGTGGTATCGCATCAAGCTTCAAGTCGAGAATTTGCCGGATGGAAAAGTGCGAGCCCGCGGGAAAGCCTGGGCCGTGGGCGAGACTGAACCATCAGACTGGATGATCGAACGCATAGATCCCATTCCGAATCGTCAGGGGGCGCCCGGTATTTTTGGTAACGCGCTGGCGGAAATCTATTTTGATAATTTGAAGGTCTATCAGAACAAGTGAGCAGTAGGCAGTGGGCAGGGCAGCTAAGTGGCGAACAAAAACAAGAGAGGCATTGATTAATGATGGCAAGCAATAAAAACAGTAAGCAAAAGCGGGCGTTTGAAAAGATTTCGTTGGTACTAATAATCGCTCTGGCAGTTGGCAGCCTTCTGCTCACTGCCCACAGCCCACTGCTCACTGTCCAAGCTTCTGATCCGGGCAAAGGCGACTGGCCCATGTGGGGCGGCACGCCGGATCGCAACATGATCTCCAACATGAAGGGTCTGCCCATCGCCTGGGACGTCAAGACGAAGAAGAACGTTAAGTGGGTGGCCGATCTGGGCTCGCAAACTTACGGCAACGCCGTCGTCTCAGGAGGCATGGTCTTTGTAGGTACAAACAATGAAGGATTACGCGATCCGAAATTGACCGGTGATAAAGGCGTGGTGATGGCGTTTCGCGAGTCAGACGGCGAGTTTATGTGGCAGATGGTCCACGACAAGCTGGTGGCCGGACGCGTTAACGATTGGCCTTATCAAGGCGTTGCCTCGTCACCCCTCGTGGAAGGCGATCGCATTTACTACGTTTCCAACCGGGCTGAGCTTGTTTGTCTCGACACGCAGGGATTTCGCGACAAGGAAAACGACGGACCGGTGACTAACGAAAAGTTGACCGGAGATTTGAACGGCGATGTGGTCTGGAGCTACGACATGATCGAAGAGCTCGGCGCGCTGCCGCATAACCTCGCCAACTCTTCGCCCGTTTCGCATGGCGATCTAATCTTTATCAGCACTTCAAATGGCCAGGACGAAAGCCACGTCAACGTGCCATCGCCTAAAGCGCCTGCGCTTATCGCAGTTAATAAGAAAACCGGAAAGCTGGTGTGGGAAGACAACTCAGTGCAGGAGCGCATTCTGCATGGTCAGTGGAGCTCGCCAACCGTGGGCACGATGGGCGGTGTCCTGCAGGTGGTTTTCGCGCAGGGCGACGGTTGGATTCGCGGTTACGAAGCGCTGACGGGTAAGAAGCTTTGGGAGTTTGACCTCAATCCGAAGGATTCAGTTTGGCCGAAGACGCGGAATGAAGTAATCAGCACTCCGGTTATTTATGAAGAGAAGGTTTACATCGCCAACGGCCAGGATCCCGAACACGGTGAAGGCATCGGTCACATGTACTGCATCGACGCCACGAAGCGCGGCGACATTACCAAAACCGGAATGGTCTGGCACTACGACAAAATTCGGCGATCGATTTCAACGCCTGCGATCAAGGACGGTATTGTTTACCAACCTGATTTCAGCGGATTTCTGCACGCGCTCGATGCAAAGACTGGACAAGCTTATTGGGTCCACGATCTCTTTGCGGCAGTTTGGGGTTCACCATTGCTGGTTGATGGCAAGATATACCTTGGTGATGAAGACGGCGACATCGTAATCATGCAGGAGGGCAAGACAAAGAAAGTGATTGCCGAGATCAACATGGGGAGTTCGGTTTACTCGACAGCCGTCCCCGCCAATGGCGCGATTTTCATCTCAAACCGGAATCAACTTTTTGCGCTGGCTGAGACCCCTGCGGCAAAGCCTGCAACGCCCGCGGCGACACCTGCGCCACAGCCGGTGGCAACACCTGCATCGAAGCCGGCAGCGCCAAACTGACAAGCAATTCGGACAGATCCCTAAGTCGACTCCTTGGAGTGCGGCGACCTGTCGCCGCTTTGGTCCGATTCACTTGGTCATCGCAGGCTCTTGCGTAAAGTTGAACACATCGTTAGAACGTCACCCCTCGGGGCAGGCCAAAGCGGCGACAGGTCGCAGCACTCCAGGGAGTTGTACGCTGGCAAAATGAACTCCTTCGACTTCCAACTGCAAGCTCGCGTGATCTTTGGTGCCGGCGGCATTGCACGTCTCGGTAACCTGGCGAGTGAGCTGGGCTTTCGACGCACACTTTTGGTAGCCGATCACGGGCTCGTCGCCTCAGGCCACGTCGATGAAGCGCACACTCCCTTGCGCCGAGCCGGACTTGAGGTTTCCACTTTCCACGACTTCGACGTGAACCCCGACAGCGACATGGTCGCCCGGGGCGCCGAACTCGCCGCAGCCCAAAACATCGACTCTATAATCGGTCTCGGCGGCGGAAGTTCGCTCGATTGCGCCAAGGGAATTAACTTTCTGCTCACGAACGGCGGAAAGATGCGCGACTACCAGGGCCATGGCAAGGCCAAGCGGCCCCTGCTGCCAATGATTGGTATTCCAACGACGGCAGGCACAGGCAGCGAAGCGCAAACCTATGCGTTGATTTCTGACGCCGAGTCGCACATAAAAATGGCCTGTGGCAATCCTGATGCAGCATTTCGAATTGCCCTGCTTGATCCCGAGCTTACGGTCTCTCAACCGCAAACGATCACGGCAACTTCCGGTTTCGATGCTATCGCTCACGCAGTTGAAACCTACGTTAGTCTCAATCGAAACCCACTCTCCGAAGTTTTTTCTCGTGAAGCCTGGAGATTGTTAGACGACAATTATGAAACGGTGCTCACGCAACCGGCCAACATTGAGGCGCGCGGAGCGATGCAATTGGGAGCATACTTCGCCGGCGTTGCCATCGAGAATTCCATGCTGGGCGCCACGCACGCCTGTGCGAATCCGCTAACCGCGCGTTTTGGCACCTCGCATGGCGAAGCGATTGCAATGCTGCTCCCGTCAGTGGTTCGCTGGAATGATTCTGTTTCCGCCACCCGGTACGAAAAACTTCTGAACCTTTCACAAGGTTCTGAAAGGTTCGCCGGAATGCCCGCGACAGAGGCCTTGGCGCGCAGACTGGAAGATCTGGCGGCGATTGGCGGACTACGAAAGAGTCTGAGCGCCAGCGGCGTGGCGTCTGAAGATTTGACAACCCTGGCTTTGGAAGCCTCTCAACAATGGACGGGAAACTACAACCCCAGGCCATTTAATCAAGCGGGTGCCATGGAGGTTTACCAGTCGGCATATTGAGAAATGAATGCCCGTGGAAAAGCAATTTTCCATTTCTCATTTCTCATTTGTTCATCGCGCCAGTGGCGCGCGGACTCTGCGCTTGGCTGGAGTTTTGCGAGAACGAGGTCAGGTGGCCAAAACATAAGAACCAATGGGAAATGAAAAATGAGAAATGACAAATGGAAAATGATCTGTCTTTCCGCAGTCATCTGCATCCTGCTGCCGGCTTCCTTCTATCCCGGCAAGGCGCAGGATGCGCCAGCCGACAACTGGTCGCAGTTTCGCGGAAACCTGAATTTGACCGGCGTTTCCCAATCGAACATCACGCAGAATATTCGGCACCTGTGGACTTACGAAGCTGGAGAGTCGATTGAATCGTCAGCGGCCATCGTAGGTGGCACTGTCTTCGTAGGCTCCCAAAAAGGCGAGCTGACAGCTCTCAATCTCGAGAACGGCGCGGTCTACTGGAAGTACAAAATTGATGATCCAATCGGCGAATCGTCACCCGCGTATAGTCGCGGAGTAGTCTACGTCGGCGATCTGGGCGGATGGCTGCATGCAGTAAACGCGACTGACGGAAAAAAGCTCTGGGCCTTCAAGGCTGGAACTGAGATTAAGTCTTCTCCCGTCGTCGTGGGCGATCGCGTCCTCATTGGTTCTTACGATCAACATCTCTACTGCCTCTCGACACGTAACGGTTCCGTCCTTTGGAAACTAAAAACCAACGGAGCAGTCCACTCAACTCCAAGTGTCGCCGGCGATCTGGCGTTCATCGCCGGATGCGACGAACTCTTTCGCGGCGTAAGTATCTCTACGGGCAAACAAGTGTTCAGCGTTTCTTCCGACGCTTACACCGGCGCGTCGCCCGCGCTGAGAGGCACATCGGCTTTTTACGGCACCTTCGACAACGAAATCCTGATGGTCGACGTAAACGTACGCCGGGTAGGTTGGCGATATCAGCATCCTGAAAGAAAGTTTCCGTTTTATTCATCAGCCGCCGTCACGGCCGATCGAGTTGTAGTGGGTGGGCGCGACAAATTGATCCATGGGCTGAGTCCTGACGGAAAGAGCGTCTGGACTTTTGCGACTCGCGCGCGCGTAGAATCGTCTCCGGCGATTGCGAGCTCGCGCGTTTTCGTCGGCTCAAACGATGGGCGTTTCTACGTTCTCAATCTCAGTAACGGCGCCAAGGTGTGGGAGTTTGAAGCAGGCGCGCCGCTTTCTTCCTCGCCGGCCATCGCCCGCGGACGCATTGTGATCGGTGGACAAGACGGCAGGCTGCATTGTTTTGGTTGAGGGGTTGAAGGCCATGCGCTGTAAATAGTTTAGAGCGAACTACAACGCGCGCCGAAGGGTGCACCAGGAGGTAGCCAGTGGCAAGCGCAGCGCAGCCACTGGAGATTGGGAAGACAGAAACGCGCCCAGGATGGGCGCACGGGAATCTACCCTTGCATCCGCCGGCACAGTCAATTTCTACCGACTTAATTGTCCCCGCGCCCCCACTGGGCGCCAACCATTTCTATTTGCGTTCCAGCCGCACCGGCGGTGCTCGTTGACAGATGTTCCGGGCAAGGGCTGAAAGCTTGCTCCGCTAACTATCTGCAGAGTTTGACTTGGCATGCATTTCGGCATAGAAACAGTTCGTTCAAATCCACAATTCAGCAACACGAGGCACGTAAATTATGAAGACGCGCATTCTCTCTTCCACTTTGTTCGCTTTTGTTCTGGCCATGGCAACCGCTTGCACACAGGCACCGCCCACAAACCAAACGGCAAGAACCACTGGCGAATCGGCGGCAATTCCTGCCGAACTCAAGCCGGCCCATGATTCCATCAACACAGCCGACATCATGCAGCACACCAAAGTGTTATCCGGGGATGAATACGAAGGGCGCGGACCAGGCACCAAGGGAGAAGAACTGACGGTCAAGTATCTGACGGAACAGTTTCAGCGACTGGGTCTCAAGCCGGGAAATCCGGACGGCACGTTCATCCAAAAAGTGCCGCTCGCCGGCATGACGGGAACGACGACCGCGTCATTCATCGCCGGTGGCAAGACGATGGATCTGAAATTTCCGGACGACTACGTCAGCGTGTCTCGTCGTTATGCGCCCGAATCTAAAGTGGAGAATTCGGATCTGGTTTTCGTCGGATACGGCGTCGTCGCTCCGGAATTCGGTTGGGACGACTACAAAGACGTTGACGTAAAAGGCAAAACCATCGTCATGCTGATAAATGATCCGGCAGTTCCCGATGCCAACGATCCGGCGAAACTCGACGATAAGATGTTCAAGGGCAAGGCCATGACCTACTACGGCCGCTGGACTTACAAGTATGAGATCGCAACAGCGAAAGGCGCCGCCGCGGCGATCATAATCCACGAGACTGGTCCGGCGGGTTATCCGTTTGAAGTTGTTTCGGGAAGCTGGGGCCGGGAGAATTTTGATATTCAAAGACCTGACAAGAACATGAATCGCGTCGCCGTCGAATCGTGGATCACCACCGATCGCGCGAAGGAGCTTTTCACCGCTGGCGGTCAGGACTTCGACGCGTTGAAGAAGGCCGCGGTCAAGAAGGATTTCAAGCCTGTGTCGCTGAACGCCAAGGCAAACCTCGGCGTGAGGAATGAGTTGCGCGAGATCAATTCAGCCAACGTCGTGGCCAAACTGGAAGGATCAGACGCAGCGCTGAAGAATGAATATGTTGTCTACACCGCGCATTGGGACCATCTCGGTCGCGATCCAAAACTACCGGGCGATCAGATTTTCAACGGCGCCCTCGACAACGCTTCCGGTACCGCGGCCCTTTTGGAAATTGCCGAAGGCTTTACCAAGCTGGCAACGCCTCCAAAGCGCTCAATTCTGTTTCTCGCCGTTACTGCCGAGGAAAAGGGATTGTTGGGCGCAAAGTATTACGCGGAGAATCCGCTCTATCCGTTGAGCAAGACACTCGCGAACATAAACATGGATGGGGTGAACCAGTGGGGAAAAACCAAAGACATAACCATGGTCGGCGACGACAACAGTTCTCTGGTTGACCTATTGCGGGAAACAGCTACCGCGCAGAGTCGTGCAGTTAATCCTGATCCGGAACCCGAAAAAGGGTTTTACTATCGCTCTGATCATTTTGAGTTTGCCAAGCAGGGCGTGCCCGCGCTTTACACCGACTCCGGCACTGACTACGTAGGTAAAGACGCGGCCTACAGCAAGCAGAAGCGCGACGAATATACCGAGAAGGACTATCACAAGGTTTCAGACGAGATAAAGCCTGACTGGGACCTGGCGGGCGCTGTTGAGGACGCGCAACTGCTCACCACGATTGGTTATCGCGTGGCGCAGGGCGAGAGGTTTCCTGAGTGGAAAGCCGGTACCGAGTTTAAGGCGAAGCGGGATGAGACAATGAAAGGCGGGCCAACGGTCCCGTAGTTAGGTAGGACAGGCATTCCTGCCTGTCCAGACTTGAACGAATCCGCAACCTGAGGACAGGCAGGAATGCCTGTCCTACTGCATGAAATCTGGCAGTGCGAAGCGCGCATCGGAAGTTTGCTCAGCCTTTGCTAGTCTTAAAAATACAGCTAGACTGCGTTTGAAGATCGCTGTGGAGAAGTTAAGAAGTGGCTAGTGAAAACATAGAAAAGCAAATGGAATTCATCCTTGAGCAGCAGGCGCAAGGTGCAGCCAGGATTGGGCAGCTTGAGGAGATTGTCGTTCGTTTCGCGCAGGCAACGCGCGATCGGTTCGAGGCCAACGATCAGCGCGCAGACGATCTCGACGCAAAGATTGCAGCGCTTGTCGATTCGCAGATGCGCACGGAAGAGAGCATGAGAAAGACGGATGAAAAGCTCAAGAATCTAGTGGCGGTCGTCGACCGTTATTTCAGTGAAGGGCGCAACGGAAAATCCACGAAATAAGAATCGACCTTGCTCTAAGCCCTCGTTTTCACGCTGTCGGCTTCCGCGAAATACTTTGCGATTGTCGCGTCGTTCGGTTTACGCGTGAGCTTCGACACCACAATCATCAACAGTGCTGACACAATCACCATCGGCACGACCGGCATGAAACCAAACACTGCCGTCCCGCCTGGAGTTCTCGTTAAAACTTCCCAGCCGCCCAAAGACCAAATCAAAGTCGCTGGCCCCGGCGCTGGCGCCGGAACGCTGTGTTGGAAAATAGCCGTTGCTGCCACTGCAGAGGCCGTCCATACAGTGGTCGCCAGCGCGCCCCACTTCGTACTTCCCTTCCAGAAAAGCGCAGCAACCAGCAGCGGCGACAACGCCGCGTAACCTGAAAACGCGTATTGGATTGCCAGTTCGAAAATTGTTTCCGGCGCTCGCAAAGCAACGGCGTAGGCGAATAACGTTATCAACACGATAAAGATGCGGCCAGTCTGAATTTGTACTCCTTCCCCAAATCGCCGCTTACCCCCATAGAAGGCAAACACGTCTTCCGTAAACATCGTAGACAGCGCAAGTATTTGTGAATCGCTGGCCATCACCGCCGCCATGATGCCTGCGCCCAGCAAACCCGCCAGCCAGAAGGGGGCGTAGCGCTTGAGCAGGATCATGATTACGTCGTCACCGGCGGCTTTCTCGCGCAACTCATCGCGCGCCTCCGGCTCCATCGTTCTTCCTTGCGTGGCCAACACTCGCCTCGCTTCCTGCTTCGCCCGAATTTCGGGAACGTCAGTCACGCGATTCGCCATCACGCCAAGGAAAACGCATGGCAGCCAAATGGCCATGATGCAGATCGGATAGAAGATGACCGTTTTCTTAAACTGGTTCATCTTTCGGGCTGTCAAACAAAAGATCAGAATATGCGGGAATGCGATGGCTGACAGGGGAATAAAGGTGTAACTAAAAAAGTAGAGCGGAGAAATTCGCTCGCGAGTCATCAGCGGCGACAGGGCCGGCGAGGCCAGCATGGATTGCGCGGCACTCTGAAAACCGCCCATGCCAACGCCAATTACAATCAACGCTACCGCCCCAAAACACAGAAACAAAACAGTCTGAAACGTATTGACCCAGGCGGTGCCGCGCATGCCGCCAAAGAAGACGTAGCTCATTACCACCATGGCCACGATTGCGCCCCCAAACCAAAAAGGCACAAACCCGCCACTGATGGTAGACAGCGTGGTGCCGCCGCCCATGATGCCGATGATTATGTATGGAACCAGCAAAACCGCCTGTACCGCAAAAATGACGGTGCCAATGTGGCCGCATTCCCATCGATCACGAAACATCTGCACCGGCGTCATGAATCCGTGCTTTTTCCCCAGGGCCCAAACGCGGGTGCCAATGAAGAAAATTGAAAGCGGGATCACGAGGCCGGAAGACGAGGCCATCAATCCGAAGGTAACAATGCCATTGGAAAACGCATGGCCGGAGGAGCCCAGAATGGCGAAGGCCGTCATGTTGGTGCCGAAAAGCGAAAATAGAAAGACAAACGGCCCCAGCGAACGGCTGGCCAGGAAATAGTCTTCCGCTTTCTCTTTTCCTTTAGCTTTCCGGAAGGCAAAAATGCCGATGTATAAGACGACAGCGAGGTAAATGAAAACAACGATTGCAGGGATCACTTGGAGGCTTCCTCCTCAGAGCTGTCTTCGAACTCACGTTCCAAATGGCCGGGCCAGGCAAACTTCACCAGCATCCATAACAGTAATGAAGCGGCAATCGAAAAGCAGCCCTGATAAAACAACCCAATGGGAATAAAGCCAAACACCAGCGGGTACGCGGTGCGCCAATTCCAAAAGTCCTGATGCAAAACATAAAGCGCGATCACAGCCACGATAAGTAGAATTCTTTTCATAGTTGTTCTGGGTGGTCCAACCGTTTCGATTACCACAACAGCTGGGCCAACCGCACCTATCTCGCGTTCATTTAATCTTTCGGATCCACTGACGACCTGGGGAGACCGTCGATTCTGCCGTCGTTTCTGCCGTCGTTCTGATCGTCAGCGTTTGGAGTGCGAGAATACTATCGCAGGTGAGGCAAAAGGTTAAGCAGTTTCTCCTCCGGTGGCACGCGCATCTTGCGCGTTTCCACGGGCGGGACGCCCGGTGCCACTACACGTCGAGGAACTTCGCGCGATGTTCGGGTGAAGGCAACATACACGATTCGTGTTTTCCGAAAACTCGGTAACGATTACGAGCAACCAAACCATACATTGCGTCCCTGATAACTTTTGGCAGGACGCTGCCGACGCTCGCCATGCTCCAGATTCCACCGAGCGTCCTGACTACGTGGAGAATCGCATCAGAACGCATTAACACCCGCTCACCGGGTTTGTCATGGTCGATCACCACATAAAACGTATCGAGGTCGTGCGCATCTTCGCCGTGGCGCTTGAGAAGTGTCTCGGCAAGTTCGCTTTGCAGTGAGGCAAAGAGAAACCGATGATTTCGGTCGCGTTTGAGAATGAATTGCACGAGGCGATTGCAAAGGCCGCAAACACCATCGTAAAGCACTATTGAATTACCGGAGGATGTTGGCAAAATTTACCTGAACTCAAACGAGCGGAGATACTCGTTGAAGGCCCGATCCCAGAAGGCGACGGTTTTCTCAGGGCCGGTCAGCTTCACGAAATAAGCGCCTTTGGGTGTGTCAATCACTGCGCCGCGGAGCCGGAAGATTGCCTGCTTATTGGTCGGTACGCTGTCCGGCGACATTCCCCCGGAGTAGTTTCCCAGCAGGTCAACTGTATCAACCGCCAAGCCGTTAATAGTCTCGGTCCCGATCTTCGCCTTTTCCTTCGATGGCTGTCCGTCGGGCTGAACCATCTGGCTGATCCACCGGTCGATGTTGGCCTGCGCCGACCCACCCTGCCCTGGTCCAAAATAATAAAGGATAAGCAGGGCGTCTTCAGCGTCGCCTTCGGCCTTCGGCAATTTGAATTGCGCCGCCCGCATGTCGGAGGTGGGCTTTTCCTCCTTCCAACCTTCAGGAACTTTGTACCGCACCTCGCCGGCCGCTGGTTTGACCGAACGCGAAGCATTCGCGGGCGCTTGCGCCGTCGGAGCGGTTGGACCAACCGCGCCGGAGTTTTTTGAACAACTGGAGCAGACCAATGCGACCAGGGATAACAGGACAACTCTTCTAAGCATGTATTGATTTAATCGCAACAGCGCACGCGGCGCAAGTGTTGGTAACTCTGTCAGTCTCCGTGTGGCACGCGCATCTTGCGCGTGATACCCGGGCGGGGCGCGGTGGACAAGTTGAAGACATGGGGCGTCTTGTCGGAACCGCCTCCGTCAGGGGGCGGAGCGATGAAAGCAATCCACCCGCTAACGCAGATGGTTCTGACAAGACCAGGGCCAAGCCAAATCCCGCGCTAATTTCAAAGCGACCCGCGCTTCACGGTTCGGGTGTCGAAAGTAAATACACTGCAAACGATGCCAACCAATGTTCACCCGCATAGTCACCGCTGGCGACATGGGCCAAAGCTTCCTCGGTATGTCGCCGGGCGGCGCTGGCGAGAACGCTTCGCGCCCGGTCGTTCGCCGGCAAAGCACTGGCGACGCTCCGCATGCACCACGCGCGGCTCAGATTAAGACCGTCGAGGTGAACTAATTTTGGATCTGAACGATCTGTGACGACTGCCGGCGTGAGCAAACTCTTCGGTCCACCTGCACCGAGTTGCGGAAGAAACCGTCGGAACCAGCGACGAAACTCCATTGGTTTCAGAACGCGACGCATTAGGTCCGCTTCCATCAGCGCCGGAGAGAAAAAATCTTCGCCGCCAGGTTCCCATGCCGCTGGATAAGCTGCGTCTTTCGCAAAGTATGTCCGACTCCGCTCTGCAATTAAGTCGGCCAGCTTAGTGTTTCCCGTCGTCTGCGCATAATCAAAAGTGAAGGCGAGCCCAAAGGCGGTGTTGGGGTGCACGCCCGTGCGTATCGGATAATTTTGCTTGGGCAGGAACGCAAGGTAACGGCTGACGAATGCATCGATCAACGGTTGCAGGTTTTGTGACCAGACCCGTGCTTCACCGTCAGTCGACAACGAAAGCTCCTCGCCGAGTTTCAAAAGCCAGGCCCAGCCGTATGTGCGTTCAAACGACTGCCGATTCTTCCCATTCAAGTAGGCAACCTCTTCGGCAATGTTGGTGGCTCTTAAATTGTTCCCAAGTGCTCTTCGTATATCGCGAGCTTCAGGAAGCTGCGGAAACATTCTGAGCAATCGCACCAACATCCAGTGACCATGCACGGAAGAGTGCCAGTCGTAACAACCATAGAAGGCGGGATGCAAACCCTTCGGACTTTGCACATCCTGGCCATCGTTCATCACATGTTCGGGCTTGTTCGGATACTCCCTGGCAACGCATTTCAACGCCAGCTTCGCGAAGTGAGACGCTTGCGCTTGAGTCAGCTGGATGCTCTGCGGCCTGGGACGGTTTACTTGAGCAATGGCTGAGACCGCGCCAGTCGCAAGTACTAAAAAGGCAAAAATTACTCTTTGTTTAAGCACACCGCCTCCTGACTTCGTGTCGGACAAACGATTGAACTGATTAAAAAGGAACGCGACCTTTAACCTTGCCCTGGGCGCGTCAATACCTGTGCGATGGCCGGCCGATGTGGATGTGTGGGCCGGTCGCCGTCCCTGGTATCGCCTGTCGAAAAGCCAGAAACGGGATTCCATGGCTACGCAGAAATCCGAGCAGGGCCTGCCCCTCACGTCCGTCGGGATGGAGTGAAATGTCCATGGAATTATTGTGGTCCAGACGCCAACGAACATGAATTGCGCCCTGGCCAAAAACAGAAATCGGGAGGGGCTTCTGAAACGCCTGCTGAAAAAAGCGCTGCACCTTCCAGGCGTCAGACAAAACCCAGGCGCCTCCACCATTGAAGCGAATCATTGCCGCCGTACTCACAGTGCTTCCCCTGGGAATCGGCTTGCTCGTACGCAGCTTCGCTTCCGCCTCCGCTTCAAGCAAGGTGTCGGCGATTTGAGTGTCAGCCAGCGCGTTGCTTCGATCAACTTCAGCTACTTTATCTTTGGCCTGAGCCAGAGCCTGTTCACTCGCTTCCAAATCTTTCCTGGCGATCAGTCCGGCCGCGAACAAATCTTTTGATTTGGTTAGTTCCACTTCAGCTCGGGTTACATTCTTTTCATAGCTGGCTTTCAGTTTCTGAAGATTGTCCTTGTACTCTTTGGTCGCTTTGATGAACTCTTCCTGGAGCCGCGCCAGTTCTTTAGTAGATTTTGCCAGCTCACTGGCCACGTCTGTTTTTGGTTTTGGTTTGACGGTGCGCGGTTTTCTTTGAGCGCCTAACTCTGCGGGCAACAGAATAAACGCCAGGGCGGCGAGAAGAAATGCGCGAGCAATTAATTGTGTGATTTCAGTGCGGCGACATCGACATCGACATCGACGAGTTTTACCAGTCCGAAATGTCATCGCAGCAACGTGAGCGGCAAGCTCGAGACACTATTTGACCATCGTACCGGTCCGACTCCACCGGGTGTTGGTAAAGAAATCGATCAGGAAATTGCTTTGCGGCGCGCTTTCATCGTAGGACCAGTAGACAAACATCGCGCGTCCAATTATGAGGTCGCGCGGGACGAATCCCCAGTAGCGGCTATCTTCGCTGTTGTTGCGATTGTCGCCCATGACGAAATAGTGGGCAGCCGGAATTGTGATTTCGCGTCCATCACCTTCGTGGCTGAAAATCGGATAGTCCTCTTCGACAAAATCAGGGCTGTAGTAGACGTCGTACGATTCGCCGGGTTTTCGCGTAGGCCCGTTAAGTATTTCCAGAGGGGCCTTGTCATTGTTATCGATCGCATCGAGGTGACGTTCGGGAAGCGGCTTGTCGTTCACAACAACGGTTCTGCCTTCCATTCGCAGACGGTCTCCCGGCAAGCCGATAACCCGTTTCACGTAGTTTGTAGTAATCGGTTTATTGTCTGGCCGATCGTCGCGTCGGGGATCGTATTTATTGCCTGGGTACTTGAAGACGATGATATCGCCGCGTGTGACTTCCCGTTGCGGCAAAAACGGTAAGGTCGCGCCCGGCGCAAAAATAAACTTGTTCACTAATAAATGATCACCAATTGTAATCGTGTTCTGCATTGAGCCGGTCGGCACTTTCACGGCCTGCACGATGAAGGTCATGCCGAACAGCGCCATGATGACGGTGACAACTGCTGACTCGAAATACTCACGCCAAACCGATTTGGGCGGGCCTTTCGGCGCGACCTCAGGTTCCGGAGTACCGCCATGGCCATTTCGACTGAACATGCGCGAAAAGGAAAACGGTTTCGGATCCGGTTTGACTTCGGTACTGGCGGGAGCAATTGGGTCGCTTGAAGGAGTATTCGTCATCAATAGATCATCCTAGAGACCTTAGTCGGTCGCGGTCAAGTGACCATCGTCTTCGAGTTTCATCATTGCGAGCGCTTCCTTTGCCGCTGAGGCTTCGGCCGTTTTAATTGACATGCCTTGCGCGCGCACGCTGCCCCGGTCCCACGACACTTCTACGTCAAAGGTACGACGGTGCGGTGGGCCAAGGGCCTCCACTACGGAATAACGCGGGGCCGCGCGTCGCGCTGCCTGAAGTTTCTCCTGCAACATCGTCTTGTAATCGGATTCAGCCGCCGCCGCCGGAGTAACTGTGTGCAACTCTTCCGTTAGCGCGTGATGCACGAAAGCCGTAGCGGCCGACAAACCGCCGTCGACAAAGATCGCTCCGGTCAACGCTTCCAGCACGTCGGCTAACAAAGCGTTCTTGCGGCGCCCGCCGCTTTTTTCCTCTCCTCGACCAAAGCGAAGAAAGTCTCCCAGTTGTAATCTGATTGAGGCAGTAGCCAGAGTTGGCGCACTCACCAGGCGATGCTTCATCCGGGAAAGCTCACCCTCCGTGACATGGGGATAGGCCGTGCAAAGATAATCGGCGACCACCAACCCGAGGACCGAGTCACCTAAAAATTCAAGGTTTTCGTTGTGAAGTTCACGCGCTTCCTCGGTGCCTTGGGCGACTTGTTCGTGGGCCCACGATCGATGAGTAAGGGCGCGTTCGAGGAGGGACCGATTTTGAAAGCGATACGAGAGAACCGACTCCAGGAGGTCGAGGTCGGGCGGTTTTGGTTCCGAGTGCTTCAAGGTGTGACTATTACAAAAGCCGGAAGCATTGGCGAGGGCCAAGCTTCCGGCTTCGTGAAAAGAAAGGAACTGGGCTAAGAAGTAAGTTACGGTTTTGGTTTGACCACGGTCGTGGAAGTCGCCGTCGTGGTCGTGGGTTTCGGCGCCGTAGCGGCCGCCGGGGTGGTTCCGGTCGCAGGCTTGCTGGCTCCGGCTCCATTACCCGCGCCCGTTCCTGACGGCGTGGCCGTTGCTGCCGGCGCTGTCGTCGGCAAAGTCGTAATCGGCGTTGGTTCAGGCGGCAGCGGCTTGGACATCACGCCCGCGATCATGGCGTTCATTACCGCATCCGAGTCATTCGGGTGACGGAACTTATACAACCCGGTTAAAGCATCCATCCAAAGTTTCTTGCGGGGTTGCAGTGGGGCATCGTTCCCTGCAAGGGAAACGGCCCGGGCATACGCGTCAACGATCCTGTCGATGACCTGATTCAGATTCTCAAGGGCCAACTTGCTTTCGGGCGTCTCATCCTTGTCTTTAAATCTGGCGTTGTAATCTGCTGACAACTTTTCATATGGCCCGGTCGTGTAGGCATCGCCAATGGCGCCGTAGGTTACCGCCTGGGTTTTGAGCTTTCCTTCGAGCTGCGCTGCTTTTATCAGGTGTCGCAAAGACGCGGAGGGTTCCTTTTCAAGAGTAAGAACGCCGACTGCATTGTGCAGATAGCCTAGAGCCTCGTCTTTTCCGCTATAGGGAGCCCAGTTATCAAGCTTTCCGCCGGCATCCAGCAATTGAATTGCCTTCTTCGCGTAGGTGAGCGTGTCAGTATTGAACGTGGTCACATTGGAGGTTGCCGCCAGATATCCGGCGTAGGCAAGATCGGTAAGCACTCTGAGGTTGTCAGGCTCTTCCACAAGTATCTGTTTTCCCAGCTCGAACGCTTTCGCAAAATCCTTCTTCTCATAGACCAGGGAACTTACCTGCGGCGCGCGGCGCGCTTTGTCCATTGGAGCAACGAACTTGTCTCTCAGATATGCTGCAATTGATTCTTCGCCGGCAGCGGTGGGACACGCCAGGTATTTCTTGGCGAGAACATAGGCTTTGTCCTGTTCGTTCTTGAAGATCGTGCGGAATTCATTGTAAAGCGCCAGCTTGGCTTCGGCGCTACATTCGCCCTGGGCCGCCGGGGCCGGAGCGGGTGACGGCGTGGTGGTTTGCGCTTTCCCAACACCAGCAAAGCTCGCCGTTAAGACAGCGGCGCCAGCGAAGGTAGTTAATTTGCCAATAATCTTTTTCATTTAGTCCTCAAAGCCTCCCAGTTGTGTCTTCCTTTTTCTGAGCTACCCTTCGGGGGCCAACCTTCGGCTGGCAGCGTTGGCGATAGCGCCCCACTACGATGCCTGGTTAGAAAACTCGGTTGCCGATTTTCGCCGGCGTCAAGGAGGGAACAACGCAGCCTGAATCTAAGCAAAATGGAGTTGAAAAGAACGCCCGCAATATTCCTGCAACTCTTAACACCGTGTCAAGGCGCTGGGATGCCAAAAAGGGAAAAGAAACAGACAGGCAAAAAGCAACCGCGCCGGATCTCGTTACAGTTTACGAGGCTCCGGCGCAGATTGGTTTTCCGCGGGTTGCAACTCCGTTGCATTAGGGGTTCTTGGGTTGGGCCACGCGCTCCCTGTCATCTGGTTGTGTCGCCGGCTTAACAGAAGTTTTCGCAGGCGATGCCGAGTTCTGGTTTCCCGTTTTTGGCGTTGCAGCAGGCCGATTCGGAATTGGCATCAAGACGCGCTTCACCGTGCTTCGCGGCGCCGTAGATTGGTTCACGGGAACTTCCTCGGCGACGACGCTTTCAGCGGTCAAACGCTCGACTTCAGCAGCCTCAATTGCAGCTGCTTCAGCGGCAGCGTCTTCCTCTTCTTCGTTCAGCGCCGCTGCTTTCGGGTCTCCACCCGCTTCGGTCTTGGCCACGGGCAGATGAATGGGAGTGCCGAACCGGCGATTCAGATCACGATAGATACGTCCGGCAACGGCAGCTGGGAAATGACTTCGAGCATCAGATCCTCTCGTGATAACCACTACCGCCAGGCGTGGGTTCGCGAGCGGCGCGTAAGAGGTGAACAGGCCCACCCAGGCGCCCTGCCCAATGCACGTACCAGTCTTTCCGGCAACAGTCTGCAGTGGATCGTAAGCTTTCCTGCCCGAGCCGTAGTTAACAGCACCGACCATTCCGGGAACCATGCGCCGCCAATTTTCAGGGCTTACATCCAGCTGACGTCGAAGTTTAGGTTTGACCTGGGCTTGTTCCTTCGCAGTTTTCGGAACATACGGCACCAGCAACTTTCCACCGTTTGCCATGGCCGATACCATCGTCCCCAATTGCAATGCCGTCACTTCAAAGTCATCGCCATGCGACGACATGCGGTTGAGGGCAAAGCCGGTCTTCTCGGCGGGAAGCCTTCCGGAATACTCATTCGCAACATTCAAACCAGTCTTTTCGCCCAATCCCATTTCGCGGGCGTAGCTCATCATCTTGTTGTACCCGACTTGTCCGCCGATATGCTGGAAGTAGGTGTTGTTTGAATAAGCCAACGCATCGGTGAGATCCAAACGATATTTGTCGGAGATATTTGTCTGTTCGTAGGGGCTAATGAGTTTCTCACCAAGGCCCGCGACCCCAGTAACCAGTTTAATAGTCGAGCAGGGTTTGAATCCACGGCGCAATGCCCACTCCTGATTCACGATCGAGTAGACCTTGCCGCTGATCGGATCCATCACTACCACTGTCCCGGCATGGTAACCGAGTGCATTGACAGCCGCGCGACGCACCTCAGGATCTTCGCCCGTGGTGTCGTCTCTGCTGATGAATGTCTGCACTTCGTCACGCATCGCCTTCTCGAATGCGCGTTGACGAGCAATTGCTGCACGGCGCGCAGCTTCGGCGCGGCGGCGGGCAGCGAGAATTTCCCGACGGCGTTGGGAGCCATTGCGTCGCATTTCGGCGCGCAGTTCTCGTTTGGTCAACGGCCGGCCGAGCCGGCGCGAGAGTGACTTTAAATTGGTTGCTTGTTCGCGCGCGCTAAGGTTGCGTTGACGTCTGAGCTCTTTGCGCGAAAGTTTCGCTGTCGTCCTGGATTTTGAACCACGTCGAGAGTCTCGAGCGGAGACGTTTCGACGGTTTGAGCGGCTGTCTCTAGCCGACACTTTCTTTGATTTTTCTGCTCGCGCGGTAACGCGCTTGGATTTGGCCTGCTGCCGTTTTTTACCAACGGCTGTAATTTGAAATGTAAGAACGAGGAGAATGGATAGAATGAAAGCGATACGGAGACTGCGGGGGTCATGCTTTAAAGTCATCAGGGTCTTATTACCTTTCCTGGGATTAATTGCCCACCTGCGTGAGCTTTTGCCGAACTCTCACCGCTAAGCCAAATAAACGCTGAAAGGGTTCTTTCTCGAAGTCAAAAGCTGCCTTTCAAGCGTTTGAAAGGCCTTTGAAAACCTCTCATATTCCTGCGTTTTAGTGGACCTACGGCCCTGCTAGTTTGAGGCTGGGAGCTTACCTATTATCTGTCGATCCCAATGGGGGGCATTGGGACATTGATTCAAGACCGGGGCGAATATACCATCCGAAGGAAGAAGGCGGCAACATAAAAGTAATCTTTTGTACATATCTCGTGACATCGTCGAATCGTCTTTAGGCGGAGCTTGCCGAGTGCACTAGAATGTTAGGCCACTCCCTTAAGTTTATAAATGCCTACGTTTTTGAACAGTTTCCGAGTCCGACTTCTGCTGCTTCTGGCACTCTTGCTGGGATTGACTCTATTTGTTCAGTACTACCTGAACCTGCGGGCGGTGCAACGCAATGCGCAGATGGTCGTCGCTCAGGAACAGGCCATTCTGGCTGGAGTGGCCCTCGGCGTGAACAGCATTTCAAGCGGCGAGTATCTCGACGAGATGGATCGCGAGGCCAACCGCCCCTTGCTCAACGAACCCTCCGGCAGAGTCAACAATGTGATGGTTGTCGATGGCGAGGGGCAGATACAGGACAGCCTGTTGCGTGAGTTTGCGCCGACAAAAAACCCGGATGGCACGAAACGGTATGTCCGCGCAGGCGACGTTAAGCTGCCACCGGTAAAAAATGCAGTGGAACTCAATGAGGATATGGGGTTCCCGCCGGGAATGAGTATCGTTAAAGAGTTGAAGCAGGGAGATCCAGGCGCTTTCTCTTTCCCTGTCGAGACGACCAATGGTCGGTGGTATGTGGTCGTCGTTCTTAGCTCTGCAAACACTCTCACCAGTCTCTTGCAGCGCCAGGCCTCTCGTTCTGCCCAATACACGCTATTGCTATTGGTCGCAACAATTCTGCTAACAATCGTTTTTGTGTGGCGGTTCACACGGCCAATAAAAGATCTCTCCGTCGCGGCGCGACAAGTAGCCACCGGCAACTTCGACGTCACAGTCCCCGCCGATCGCCACGATGAGATCGGCTCGCTGGCTATCGCATTCAACGACATGACTGCGCGATTGGGACGCGCTCGCGAACTTGAAAGCCAACTTCACCAGGTTGAAAAAGCCGCTGTGGTTGGCAGGCTGGCCGCCGCAATCGCGCACGAAATCCGCAATCCGTTAAATTACATCAACCTGACCCTGGACCATCTTCGTTCATCGTTCGCACCCGAAGACGCTGAAAAACGGAAGACTTTCGTGCGATTGGCCGATCAACTGAAGGCAGAAGTCGGCCGCATTAACCGTCACATCACAGATTTCCTTAAATACTCGCGACCATCATCTCTCGAGCTACTTCCTCTCAACCTTCGCCTCGAACTGGAAGACGCGATGCGCGTCATTGAAGGACCAGCGGCCGAAGGAGGGATTCAAACCAGCCTGCATGACGACAACCAAACGCCGCGAGTGTTTGCTGATAAAGACTCATTGCGTTCGGTGTTCACCAACCTTTTACTGAACAGTCTCGAGGCTATGGAGAATCGAGGCAACGGAGGGAGCGGGAGCGGCACCATTTCAGTCAACGTAAAAACGGAATCGAACAACCGAGTGCGTATTGAAGTATCAGATACAGGCCGGGGCATTGCGGTTGGAGATATCGCAAAAGTTTTTGAGCCTTACTATTCGACGAAGGAAACCGGAACCGGCCTCGGACTTGCCATTGTCAAGAAAGCGATTGATGATCATGGAGGATCTATCAGCGTAAGTTCCAAAGAAGGCGGCGGCACGACTTTTACAATCTTGCTGCCCATCGAACCTGAAGGAAAAGAGAGGACGACAGAGTAGGTGAAGTCGGACGGCGGCGACGACTTGGGCGCGCAACGTTTTTTGTTGACCGTTCATCTTCCTGCTCATGCTTAAAAACACTATGGCGCGAAAGAGCATCCTGGTAGTAGACGACGAAAAATCTCAACGAGAGATTCTGGAAATGATTCTCTCCGGCGAAGGCTATGACGTGACCACCGCATCTTCAGGCGAAGCCGCAATCAAGTTTGCTAAAGACCGACGGTTCGATCTGGCACTCACCGATTTGAAGATGACCGGCATGGACGGAATCGAGTTGCTACAGCATCTCCTCAGCCTCGATTCCTCGATCATCGTGATCCTGCTTACCGCGCACGGGTCGATTGAATCCGCCAAAGAAGCCTTGCGCCGGGGCGCCTTCGAATACCTGGAAAAGCCTTACGACAAAACTGCTTTGCTGGAAACCATCAATCGTGCGCTGCAGCGGCTGGATGCTCTGGACACCGAGATCGTTTCGGCCTCGCCCAAAATGGAGGCCGTGAAAAGGATGATTCTTAAGGTAGCGCGCTCCAATTCCACGGTGCTTATCCGTGGCGAGTCAGGCACCGGAAAAGAACTAATCGCGCGGGCCACTCATAATCAATCACCGCGCGCGCAGGACATGTTTCAAGCCGTCAATTGCGCCGCGATCAACGAAAACCTGCTGGAATCGGAACTCTTCGGACACGAGAAAGGTTCTTTTACGGGCGCCCACGCCGACAAAAAAGGGCTTTTCGAAATCGCCGATCGCGGCACCCTCTTCCTCGACGAGATTGCCGAACTCGATGTAGCGATGCAGGCAAAACTTCTGCGCGCTTTGCAGGAGCGAAAAGTTAGACGGGTCGGCGGCACGCATGAAATCAGCGTTGACGTACGCGTCATTGCAGCGACTAACCGCGACCTGCGCGCGATGGTAGCTGATGGTCGTTTCCGCGACGATCTCTATTACCGGATCAATGTGCTCTCAGTTGATGTGCCGCCCTTGCGTGAACGTCGTGAGGACATCCCCGTTTTGATTGACTACTTTCTGAAAAAGCACACACGCAACACATCTCGGCTCGTTCGCGGGCTGACTGCGGAAACGCGCAAACTGATGTTGGGATACAGTTGGCCCGGCAATGTGCGCCAACTCGAGTCAGCCATCGAGCGCGCGATTCTGCTTTGTGAAGGCGATGAGATTACGGTTGACGATCTGCCGATGGAAGTGCGCCAGGAGTCGCGGCCGGTATCGGAAGGGGCATTCAAACTGCCGCCTGAAGGCATCAGTTTTGAAGATGTCGAGCGCGATCTGATCATGCAGGCGATGGAGCAAACTGATTACAACATAACTAAGTCTGCCAAGCTCCTTGGGCTGACTTTTCGCACGCTTCAGTATCGTCTTGAAAAGTTTGGTATTAAAAAACCCGGCGCGGAAGCCGAGGCAGAAGGGTAAATTCACCATTCATCAATCACGATTACTCTTCACAGCTGCAAGGACGGACGACAGCTATCGTTCAATAGTCAAATCCGATCCCGCGCGCTGGAGGCCTATCCTGATGCTATCGAAATCCCTCGTTCTTTTACTGTCACTCGTCCTAATAACCGCCTGCAATTCACCCAATGGCTCCCGCTCAACTACAGTGTCTGAATCGGTCTTGGAGGATAGGACTGACAACAAAGGCATCGCAGAGGGGCAAAACGCCAGGTTCGACAGTAAAACCGAGTCCAAGCCGATGGGTCCCGTCATGCAGCAGGTCTCGCTCAATCAAGCGGACCAAGCCCAAACGATTTCCGAAGCTATGGCTCGGAAGATCATTCGCGATGGAAATCTCACGCTTGAAGTCGCCGCCCCTGGAGACGCTCAACGTAAGGTCACTTCCATAGCAGAGTCAGCTGGAGGTTTTGTAGTTACCTCTGAAGCCAAGCGGATGGGAAGCGCGGATGCTTCCAGGCAGGCCCTCGAGGTCACCCTGGTGGTGCGGGTGCCGGCAACTCAATTCGGACCGGTGATGGATCAAATTCGCGCCCTTGGGACGCATGTGGTCCAGGAGAAGGTAACCGGCCAGGACGTCACGGAAGAATTCATCGATCTTCAAGCTCGCATCAAGACACAGACGGCGCTAGAGGGGCAGTTTCTTGAAATCATGAAACGAGCCAGCAAGGTGGAGGACGCGCTGGAGGTTCAGCGTCAAATCGCCGAAGTGCGCACCGAGATCGAGAAGCTGGAGGGACGTAAACGGTTCCTGGAAAATCGCGCCAGCCTTTCAACCATAACCGTCACGCTTAATGAACCAAACGCGATCGTGGTCAGCTCGTCAGGTTTCGGCCGCAACCTAAAAGAAGCTGTCAGAGATGCCGTAGACATAGCCGGGGAGATTGTGCTCTTCCTGATCCGTTTCGTCATCGTAATGATTCCCATCTTCTTGTTGTTGATTCTGCCGATCGGTTTGATTGGTCGCTTCGTCTGGCGACGAGCGAGGCGGCGGGTCGGGCAGAAACCAGGGTTGGAGGAAAATGCATAAGCCAATGCCGCGTAACGTCGTCCTGTTCGGTTGCACCGTTCTGCTGATGTTTGCCGGGTGTTCACGGTCGGCGAACTCGCTCAATGGTGAAACGCCCCCACAGCCTGCGCAGGAAACGGCGAGCAAGAGAATCGCATCGGTTGATGTTGTGAAACTATTGGTCGATCCGGTGGAAATAAAGAGTGGCGAGGCAGAGGAAGTGAGCCTCCGGCTGACAATTCAGAACGGATACCATGTCAATGCAAACCCACCGACGTTTCCATATTTGATACCTACGGAATTAACCATTGTCCCAACAGCGGGAGTTTCGGCGGGCACGGTTTCGTATCCGGCGCCGATTAACGCTAAGTTCGCCTTCTCGGAAAAACCACTTGCTGTCTACGAAGGCAATATCGAAATCAAAGCAATCCTGAAAGCCGAGAAGTCTGCGCAGGCGGGCCAACATTCGGTGGCTGCAACATTACGCGTCCAGGCCTGCGACGATCAGGTCTGTTATCCGCCCGGGACTCGCGAACTGGAGATCCCCGTGACTATCAAGTGAGAGCCGAGGGCATCAAGTGAAATTGTTTTGGCTGATTGCCGCCGGCACTTGCATTGTAATCGCCGCCGTGTTGATGCTGATGGGCAAGTTTGATTCAGCATTCGTGGTGGCAGTGCTCGGTATCGTTTCATGGTTTCTCAACTACCGCACTCAGGTTAGCCGGCAACTCGAAGAGCAGAATCAGCAGGAACTCGACCAGGAGGGTGACAACTATGACAATGCAAACTCTGACTCGAAAAACTAGCGAGCGATTTATTCTGCTCGCGCTCACAGCCCTTTGCTTTACGCCCGGCGTCGTGCGTGCGTCAGATGAGTCTGACGTGCGCGCCACAGTGCAAAACGTCTTTCAGCAACTCAAATCAAGAGATTACGGCGCTACTTACGATTCTCTGCCGGCGGCATCGCGCAAGCGAATGTCGCGCGAGCGTTTCGCGAGCGCCCTGCGCCGGGCGCAGGACCGTTACGTGCTCGACAGCATCAATATCGGAACCGTCAGAGTATCTGGAAACATCGCCGTGGCGGATACGGAACTCTTCGGGCGGGTCAGCCAACCGTTTCCAGCCGAAGGTAAGATCGTGGTGCAGCAATATCTGGTGCGCGAGGACGGCAAGTGGCGCGTGGCCACCGGCGATACTGCCACGATACAACGCTTCCTTAAAACGAATCCGTCGTTCGCCCGAAAGTTTCCGATCCGGCAACCAAGAGTCTATGTGAAACAGAATAATCAGTGGATCGAATTCAAGATGCCGCGCTGACTAACTCAGCAGCAAATCTTCAAACGAGAGTTGAGCATCATCCACCCGTTCGGAGTATTCGCCATGTCGGATTTTGGAGCGAGGGACGTCGAGCGTTTCACGCACAGCGTCCAGGTGAAATCGAATGATGTGAGGAGTGACGCGAACGGAGGGAATGCGGCGCTGTCGAGCAAGGCGTCGCACCGTTGACTCGCTCACCTGCAAGACTTTCGCAAGCTGGCGAGCTGTAAGAAATTCCTCACGCTCTTCCATTGTTGTGCCGGCAATCCTATAGCAATTACCTTCCGGTAACCAAACAAAAACCGTGGAAGGGTGCGCCTTTGATTTGTCAGGAACGCACTAACTGGCGCGCGCTTATTTTGTGGTCTTGATTGAAAGAGCGATGCGGTAGACGGCAGCCCCCTCAATATCGACATCTTTACTCACGGGCTCGCCGCCGCTGGCCCTGGCTGTGATGCGATATTTGCCATTATCAGGAGCGAGCCGAAACACAAACGAGCCAGTCTCATTGGTTACGCGGCCGTCCAATTTCTTGACGCTGCCGTCAGCCTCGACCCTGGCCAGCTCAATCTTTACATTTGGCACGCTGCGGCCGTCTTCATTGAACACACTGCCGCGGATGAACGCGATCGAGCCTTCGTCAATCGTGAGAATTAGACGGTCGCCCAGAGAGCGCTGCTTCCCTGCCTTCACTTCGACGTTTTCGATTGTGCCGACACTGAGACCCGACTTTCGCAGCGTGATGCCATATCGCCCCGGCTTCAATCCCTTTAATTCAAACTCCCCATTCGTTGCCGTCAGGCCCTGAGCAACTTCGACGTCTCCCTTTCTGACTAACACTGCCACGCCACCCGGCGTCCCAGTTTCAACTCTCACCCTGCCCTTTACCCCGCCAGTCGTCTTATCCTGCGCGAAGACATTCCCAGCAAACATTATCCCAATGAGTACAGCCAGCGTGAATTTTGAGACTTTCATCGTTTTTCTCCGAGGGGGGCAGCACCAGTTAATGCAACTTGCTGACCTGATTAAGATTGAGAAGACCTGGAATCATAACATCATCAGATTGAGGTCGCCTCATGGGAACAGTCAGTTGATGCGAGAAGACTGTACGCCTGTTGCCCCGGGCAAATGATTCTAAGGCACACGAAAACTCGCCGGAAACTTTCGTGCAAAGCTTCAGACCGAAATCGGCTTGGTGGTCGCACATCCTCCTCGTATAATTCCCGCAGTCCACGAGTTCTCCCTGCCGCAATAATCGATATGCCCAAGTTACTTCCTCCATTCAACAGGTTAACCGTCATTACGATCATCGCGCTCTTGATTACGGGTAGCGTCGGTCCATTTTCCGGTCAGACGCCTGACCGCAGTCAGCGCCCGAGGGAAGTGTTCCCCCGAAAGGACGACGAGCCTGATGACGTGCTCAAGATTGATACGGATCTGGTTTCCCTGGATGTGATCGCGCAAAACGCTGAGGGACGGCCCATTCGCAACTTGCGAAAAGAAGACTTCAAAGTCTACCTGGACGACGTGGAACAACCGCTTGCGTTTTTCCAAGTGGAGCGACGAAACAGCGACCCACGCCCGCTGGCAATCGTTTTCGCCCTCGACATTTCCGGCAGCATGAGCTCCATCGAAATGGAACGGCTGCGAAGTGCGCTCAACGCATTCTCATCGAGACTAGCCGGACATAGCGCACTTTACGCAGTCATGGCTTTTGGGATGAACGTAAAAGTGTTGCAGAAATTCACGGCTGAGCCAAACAAGCTGGACCGAGCGTTTGAACGAATAGCCCGTGAACCCAGCGGCCTTTCAACCCACACTTACGACGCGATCGATGATGCAGTCCGACTGCTTGTGCGGCAAACACCGCGCACTCGCAACCGGCGGCTGATGAAACGCGCCGTCATGGTCGTGACCGATGGCTTTCCTGTCGGCGACACGGTCTCGGCGCCCACCGTGATTGAACGTGCGAATGCGGCTGACACCAGCGTATATGTCGTAACTCTTCCCTCTTATTCGCGCGCGATCGCAGCCTCAACCAGGGCGCCTTTGCCTACGCCACTGGATGTGAGCGGAGTGGCAGAGCTAACTGGTGGCAGAAGTGTGTATGCAGAAGAGTCGAACTACGACGGGCTCTTTCGCTCCCTCGCGGAGGAAGTGACCGCCGCCTACGTCCTGGCCTTCTATCCGCCTGAGGCAAAACGGCGTGACGGTCAGTTTCATCACATTAGGATTGAAGGACCACGCGGCTTAACCCTAAGGCAAAGCCGGACGGGATTTCAGGCTGAGGGAGGAAACAAAAGGCAGTAGGCAAAAACAAACCCGTGAGCGGTCTTTCGTTGCTGCCTACTGCCTGGTTCCCTAGTTCTTGCTGATTCAGAATTCGTCTTCGTCGTCGTCGTCGTCTAAATCCTCTTCCACCATGTCCAACTCCACCGGATCAAGGCCGACTACTTCCAAGTCGATACCACATTCTTCGCAAGAGACGACTTCGCCTTTGTCGACGTCGGGGTCAACATGAACATCCGCTTCACAATCTGGACAAGTTCCAATCGGCACTACGCTACCTCCAGCTAAATTTGGTTCATACAGCGGCGCAACCGATTCCTACCACGGTGAGCTTGCCTGTGTGAACGACCGCGCCACAATCTAACTGTGCCTGTCGGTTTTTGCAATACTCTTTTTGCCGCTCATTTTTGCCAAATCAGTCACGACGAAGGCGCTCCGAAGTCGAGTCTTCCTAATCACGTTTCAAAGCCGGAATTCAGATCGCTAAATTTGCCCGGGCACAGCGCCCGCCCTCCTTCCTGGTGTCAACGCCTTCCGCCCGGCCGGTAACTAAAACTGTGGCTGCCCACAGTCTCTCAATCCGTACCCGGCGATAGAGGCAGACGTGTTAACATGGCCGCAGACTGTTCAGCACCGCGTCGCAGAGTTTTAGAACACACCCGATAATTCCCCTATGTTCGCGTTTCTAAAACGACCACTCGTTACCGTCGCGCTTCTCCTTGCCCTCGTGATTTCTGGGTCCTACTTTTTTCTCGGACGCAGTGTTGCCAGCAAGCTTTCCGGAGATAACGCATCTGGCCGTTCAAAAATTGCCGGAACGCCGTCGGCGGCCTCCGCCAGTTCAACCTCCACTCATTCCGTTTCGCTTGATTCCGATAACGACGGCATACCCAACAGCGCGGAATTGCAGAGCCACATGGACCGCGAAAACTTTCGCCGCTGGTTCACCGCAATTGCTGAAGCACAATATTACGGTTTGAGTGAACAATGGAACGCGGAGCAACGAGACTGCTCAGGTCTGGTGCGATTCGCCTGGCGGGAAGCCCTGCGCCGCCATGATCGCGTTTGGTTTCAGAAGATGGGACCCGGCTACAAGGCCGTAGCGCCTGATGTCGCGCGCTACACTCTTGAACACGGACCATTGGGAGAGAAATTATTCCGGTCTGAATTTGGTTCCTATAAGGATGGCGATCTGTTGAACGGCACCTTCTCGGAATTTGCCGACGCCCGCACTCTCAAAAGCTTCAATACTCGATTCGTCAGCCGCGACCCGAATCAGGCTGAGCCAGGTGATCTGCTTTTCTTCTATCAACCCTGGGTCCAGAAGTTTCCTTATCATGTGATGCTCTTCTTAGGCAGCACTCAAGCCCGTGAGGCATCGGGCGGCTCTGTCGTTTATCACACCGGTTCGTCTCCGACTGACGAAGGAGCCGTGAAGAAGGTCCCACTCTCAGTGCTTTCGCAACACCCAAACAAGCGATGGAGGCCCGTGGAAAGTAATACTAACTTTCTTGGTTTCTATCGCTTAAAGATTTTGGACTGACTTTCTTCCGACTGGCCCAAGGAGGGCCCTGTCCGTGGCTGAAACGAAATCTCGTTACCGTATTCTAACCGCCTTAGTTGTTTATCTAGTCGCCATCGCCGCCGTCCTGGCGATTGCCACCATGCGTTCACGTGCCCGCGTGGCGCCTGAGCCTGAAATCGAAACGACCGAGAGGGCACCCGCGACTAAACCCTACTTTTCGCTCTCAACGCATCGAACTTACGGATCAAACGACACCGCCCGCCTCTGGGTTGACTACCAGGCCGTGGACCATCTCGACTTCCGCGTTTACCAAGTCAAAGATCCGCGCAAGTTTTTCACCGAGCTTAAAGATCCTCACCAACTGGGCGAGCGTGAGGAAGAAGAAGTCGCAAAGTCGCTGCCGCATCGTCGATCTTTCCTCGAACGGGTGCGAGCTTTCAAGCGTTGGGCTTATACCGGTGTGAAAGGCTTCGTGCGCGGTCAGCTCAAACGCGATTCGCGCTCCGCTTTCAACAAGAAGTTTCGCGCTGAGGCTGACGTGGTGCGCACGCCGCTGAATGTTTCAGACTACGCGCGAGTTCCTCTGCTAAACCCGGATTTGCTGGTGAGCAGTTGGCGCGAACCACTGCCACCGCTGGAAAACGAATACGACCAGCGCATGATTCCCCTCGGCAAGCGAAGCCCCGGCGTTTATCTAGTCGAAGCGGTGCAAAACGATTTGCGCGCCTACACGGTTGTGGTAGTTACCGACCTGACAATGATCGACAAGACGTCACGAGATGGCGAGTTATTGGTCTATACGGTCGATCGCAAGACGGGCGCGCCCCGCCCCGGCGCGCAGGTAGAAATCATCCGGCAGAGAAAGTTGGTTGCCAGTGGCACCACCGACCAGCAAGGAATTCTGCGAACTAAAATTGAAAGACCTAAAACTACTGAAACCAGCGAGGAGGGCGAGGAAGAAACTGGCGAACCCGCCGAGGAAGCAACTGAAGAAACCGCCGAGTCCAACTCGTTACTGATTCTGGCGAGAGAAAGCAGCAACTTCGCGATTTCCGATCTCGGTTCTCTGTTTTTCTATGAAGAAGAAGAGGAAGGCGCTGCGGAAATAAAGGGCTACATATATACAGATCGTCCCGTGTACCGGCCCGCGCACAAGATCCATTTCAAGGGAATCGTTCGCACAGTTGACGATGCCGGCGCTTACAAACCGGTCGCCAGCAGCACGGTCAATGTATCGATCACGGATCCAAACAGCGCGATCATACTAACCAAAGAACTACCCATTTCCCCGCGTGGCACCTTCAGCGGTGAAGTGGAAACAACTGAAGAGTCCCCGCTCGGTAGTTACAGTATTGCAGCCGAAGTCGACGGCGGCACCTCACGCGGTAGTTTTGAGGTGGCCGAATATAAGAAGCCCGAATACAAGGTCAACGTTGTGGTTCCGGGCAAGTTCATCCAGGCGGGTCAGAAGATTAATTTTGGCATCAACGCGAAATACTTCTTTGGCTCGCCGGTCGCAAATGCCGAAGTGAAGTATTACATCTATCGCTCTCGTTATTACGCGTGGCGTTTTGACGATGCTGGTGTCGACGAAACCGAAGGCGAATCAGATGGCGAGGACGAATATTCGCAGTATTACGGTGGCGGCGACGACATGGTTCAGGAGGCCGAGGGAAAACTCGATGCTCGTGGTCAGTTGAACGTTGAGTTTCAAGTCCCGCAAGCTGACGAAAACGAGACCTCAGATTATAGCTATCGGCTGGAAGCACAAGTCACTGATGCCGCGCGTCGCACCATCGACGGCGCCGGCAGCATCGTGGCGACCCGCGGCACGATCATCGCCGATGCGAATCCTGATCGCTACGTCTACAAAAAAGGCGACGTGGCCAAGATTCGCGTGGCCACCAGCGACTATGAAGGCAAACCTGTTTCTGCAAACGTCCAACTCAAGTTTGTAGTGCGCACCTGGACGAAGAAAGAGAAGAAAGAGGACGAGGAGAATTCATATCCTGAGTATGAAATGCATGAGCGCGAAATAGGGTCGGGCGGCGTAGTTACAGATTCGCAGGGTCAGGCCAGTTTCGACTACACCGCCGGTGAAGCAGGCAACATCTCAATTAAGACTGTTATCAATGAGGGCGGAAAACAGGTTGCCTCCATCGGTGGCTATCTTTGGGTCACCGATCAGCAGCATGCCTGGACCGACTCCTCCTATTTCAGTGAAGATCACACGGCTATCAAACTCGTGCCGGACAAGAAATCGTATCAACCGGGCGAGACCGCCCACGTGCTGGCAATTCTGCCGACTGACAAAGCGCATTTGCTGGTAAGCACAGAACTCTCGACGGTGATGACCGTCCAGCACATCAGCTCACCCGGAAAGACGATAGTCCTCGACATCCCCATTCAGGCCAGTTTTGCTCCAAATGTATTTCTGAATGTGTCGTACGTCAGCGGCGGAGACATGTATTCGAGCGATCAGCGGCTGGTAGTGCCCGCACGCGACAAGATGTTGAACCTAGAAATCATTTCGAACAAGAAAGAATACAAGCCGCGTGAGAGTGCGTCGTACACGATCCTGGCGCGAAACGATCAGGGCGCTCCCGTCTCCGGTGCTGAAGTGAGTCTCGGAGTCGTTGACGAAGCCATCTACAGCGTGGCTCCCGACTACTCCGGCAATATCAAGAGCGAGTTTTACGGCATGCGCTACAACAGCGTGGAGACGCATCTTTCAATTAACTACAGTTTCACTGGCTATGCGGGAGATAAACCAATCGATCTCGCCAGGAACAAATCCGAGTATCAACTTGCCGACTTCAAAAATGAACGCGACATGGTCCAACCAACCATCCGGAAGAATTTTAAAGATACCGCCTTCTGGCAATCTGAGGTGGTCACCGGGGCTGATGGCCGGGCAACCGTAAAAGTAGACTTGCCTGACAACTTAACAACCTGGCGCGCCACTGCGCGAGGCGTGACTTCAGACACCAAGGTTGGCGCCACGAAATACAAAGTGGTCGCGCGCAAGGATGTGATCATGCGGTTGGAAACGCCGCGGTTTATCACGCAGGGCGATACCGTTACGCTCTCAGGCATCGTTCACAATTATCTGGCCGAAGACAAATCCACTCAGGTTTCTCTCGACGTGGATGGGGCTCAATTGCTCAACTCCGGCAAGCAAACCGTGACCGTGGCCAAACAAGGCGAACACAGAATCGACTGGCAAATCACCGCGCAAAACGTTGGTGAAATTAAGCTGCTGGCCAAGGCCCTGACCAACACGGAGTCAGATGCGGTCGAATTTCCTATTACGGTGGTGCCGCGTGGTCTTCACCAGGTGAAAAATGAAACCGCCAGTTTCTCTGATGAAAATGTCGAGAAAACATTTTCGCTCGCGCTGCCGCAAAACGCCGACCCGCGCGCGCGCAGTTTGCGAATCGAAGTAGCGCCGTCAATTGCCGGGACACTCTTCGGCGCGTTGGATTACCTGACGACCTATCCCTACGGCTGTACTGAACAAACGATGTCAAGTTTTCTTCCCAATGTGATCGTTGCCCGCGCCTTGAAAGACGTGAAGACCGCCTCGGTCCGTGACTCAAACGATCTGGGAAAGAAAGTGAACAAGGGACTGAAACGGCTCTACGCTTACCAGCACGACGACGGAGGCTGGGGTTGGTGGAAAGACGATCAGAGCGACCCATTCATGACCGCGTATGTAGTTGATGGCCTCAGCCTGGCCAAACAAAACGGCTACGAGATTGAGCATAATCGTCTCGGCAGCGGTCGCGACAAACTTAAACAAATGCTCGATGCCGGAACTACCGAAGCGGGCACTGCCATCGACGGCGAAACTCGCGCGTTCATGGTCTACGCGCTTGCGGTTAGCGGGGGAGTTGATAGCCACCACCTTGAGAAAGTGTTTGGCGAGCGCGGAAACTTGCAGCCTTACGGGCGCGCGTTGCTCGCGCTGGCACTTAAACAGCGCAAAGACGATAAACGGGCCCGCGAAGTTGCCGGCGAAATAGAACGCAGTGCAATTTCAGACGGCGCTTCGGTCCACTGGGAGTCGAATCGCAAAGCGATGCTCGACTTTGCTGAATCAAACGATACCGAAGCCACTGCCCTCTCGTTACGCGCGCTTGCCGCTATTAATCCCAAGAGCTCGATGCTACCGAATGTCGCACGTTGGCTCGTTTCAAATCGCCGCAACAGCCATTTTTGGAGTTCAACCAAAGACACGGCTTTTGCCATCCTTGGGTTGATCGACTACCTGAGAGTCAGCAAGGAGCTCTCCGCGGATTACGAGTTTGAAGTTTATCTAAATGGCGAAAATGTTTTGACGCAACGTGTGTCGGGCGCGGCGTCGCAAACGTTCTCATTCTCGCGGAAGGCGACGGACGTGTCGCCAAACAACGAAATAAGAGTGGTGAAGCGCGGTAAGGGAATGATCTATTTTTCCAGTTCGCTTGATTACTACACGGGCGAAGAAACCGTTGCGGCGCGAGGAACTGCTGATCTCAACCTGACGCGCGAATACTTCCGCCTCAAAGTGAATGACGACGGAAGCAAGGTAGGATGGACCGCCGAGCCGCTAAGAGGAGAAATACGTTCGGGCGACGTCCTGGTCGTGAGACTCAAACTCAATGGAGCGAAGGCCCGCCATCTGATGATCGAAGATCCGATTCCCGCCGGAGCGGAGCAAGTGGAAAGCGTCGGCAACCTGAATCTCGATCACAGCTCTGGTCATGACTGGTCTGATTGGTACAGCTCGCGGGAGTTTCGCGACAACCGGACTGTTTTCTTCATCGACTACTTCGACGGCGACATGACACTGCAGTATGCGATGCGCGTTCAGGTGCCCGGAGATTTTCGGGTGGCCCCGGCGCGAGCTGAATTGATGTACCGGCCCGCGACGCAGTCGAACACTGCTTCAGGAAAGTTGTCGTTCCTGGAAAGAAAATAGGTTGGAGCCAATGCGAGCCCAGCCTGTCTTTCTCTGCGCAACCTTTGCGTTCTCTGGGAACGCACAGAGATTCGAATTTAGCGACCGCGTCATTCAGTTGTGAAGACAACGAGACAACCCTTGGAGTCCGAGGAACATTAAATGCTGACTGAAACATTCCGTTCAATCTCGGCTGCGGTGCGCAAGCTGCTAAAGAGCTGGCCGTCGATGGTGCTGCTCGCCATCGTTTATGCAGCGCTGCTCGGGGCGCTCTATTTCTTCATGGCGATTCGAGAAGCGAGCATTCCCCAGGTGGTTTTGACTTTCGCGCTGGCGATTGCCGCCTTCATACTTTTCTTCCTGCTTCAAACGATGGTGGTAAAAGGAATTGTACGCGGGAATAAAGACGGCGTGGAGGGCGAACCGGGGGTCTTGAATCTAGTGAAGAGTTCCGCCGCCAACTGTTGGAAACTGATCATTATCGCTCTCCCATTGGTCGCCGTTGCGATCTTAATCGCGTATCTCCTAAACAAAGCGCAAAACTATTTCGGCCCAGGCGCCGCAGACGCAGATGTCCTTGAACCCTTGGCTCGACCCGGATCGCGCGCTGCGGCCCAGGCGCCCATCGATTGGAGAGTGGCAATATTTTCCAGCCTCCGTTATCTGTCTTTCGGCCTTTTTCTGCCCCTTGCGACGATTCATCTCTGGCTCGCGGCGATGCGTGACGGACTTGGGCCCTCAGTCAGGAGACTTGGAACAAACCTGGCGCGCGCATTCGCGCCTTCTTCAGTTCTTATCTACATAATCGGCTTCCTGATCTTTGGTGTGCTGCCCTGCTTTCTCCTTTTCAAAACTACGCCGAACAGCCGAGCCTGGCTGGAGATTTCCTTTCTGGTTGCGCGGCTGACGGCAGTGTTTCTGCTGACGCTGTTTGGATGGGTAATTACTGTTTGGGCGCTGTCATTTTCTTCGTCGACAACTTCACCTTCACCAACGACCGCTTCTTCGGCTGAACCTGCGCGAAAGGCTGCTTGATGTCGGATGGAAGTTCAATACGGGGCAACCCACCCTTGATGCCGGGCGCGAATGTCCGCAGCCTCGCCGGAAAAGTTCGCGCGCTAACCGCCTCGCGCCGGCTGTTCTTGAGTATTCCGGTGATTGGCTTGGTTTCGTTAGCAGTGACTGTGGCGTTTGGTCCAGCGCAGCTTCCGGGTGTTTCTGTTTTATCCGGCGCTGCTTCAACCTGGTTCGCAGGTAACAGCGTTGATGAAATCGACCAGCGATTACAGCTGGCCGCCACCAGCGCCCTCGGCGATCGCAAGGGCACTGTGATCATCATGGATCCGCAGACCGGCCGCATTCGCGCGTTGGTAAATTCGAAAGTCGCCTTCGAGGAATCGTTTCGGCCAGGCTCGACCATTAAGCCGTTGACCGCGCTTGCCGCATTGGAGTCAGGAATCCTCGACGACAAGTCGGAGCAGGTTTGCCACGAGACATTTACCAACGACCGATTTCATACCACTTGCTCCCATCCGCGAGACCTGCCGCCACTAAACCCGACGGAGGCAATTGCCTACTCATGTAACTACTATTTCGGGAAAGTTGGTGAGCGCGTAAATGAATCGAGCGTAAATTCAACCCTTGAGCGTTTCGGTTTTGGCAGGAAAAGCAACGGCGACCGCAACGCTGAATCGTCGGGAAAGGTTGTGCGCAGCGCTTGGCGTCCGGAGAGTGCGATGGGCGAGGGTGATTACCTCCACACGACTCCCATTCAACTTATCAATGCTTACGCAACTCTGGTCAACGGCGGACATCGCTTCTCGCCCCGCGCCGCGAGCTCCCGGGAATATAACCCAAAATTACAATCGACTGTTTCCGTGAATGAAGCTCATCGCGCTCTGATTCTTAACGGAATGCGCGGGGCTGTGCGTTACGGAACCGCAGAAGCGGCCAAACTCTATTCGCTCCCAATGCAAACGTTTGGAAAGACCGGGACCGCCACTGAGATCAACGGTTTTCGCATGCAGGGATGGTTCGTGGGGTTTGGTTCGGCCGCGAGTGATGGTGCAGGCGGAAGAGACACCTCCAACCTCGCACCGGACAAAGTTGATCTAGTTATCCTGGTATTTCTTTCGCGCGGACATGGCGTGGATGCCGCTGAAATCGCACGCCCCATTCTGGCAGACTATGCTCGAAATGTTGGAGACCAGAAACAAGGGGACGTGGAAACGAAGGCAGTGGAGACGGCTGCTTCTTTTGATTCTCCGCGCCCGTCAGCCTCACGGAATCGGAACACCATGATCGCTTCGGCCATTCGCGTTCACCTGAGTTCAGAGAGCCTGACACGCGAAATGCCTCTGGAAGACTACGTTCGCGGTGTGGTCGCTGCAGAGGGCAGTACTGAAAGTGAAGTTGAAGCATTAAAAGCACTTGCAATTGCCAGCCGCACATACGGGGTCAGGAATATTCGCCGTCATGATCGCGACGGCTACGACTTTTGCACAACCACCCACTGCCAGCGATATCGCTCCGCGGAATCAGGTGTAACCAGCGACGCCGTATTCGAAGCAGTTGAAAAGACTCGCGGTGAGGTGCTGCTGGCGAATGAGGCGCAAGTTGCTGATTCCTATTTCAGTGCGTCGTGCGGTGGCGCCACAGCGAATCTCACCACCCTCTGGGGAGGAAGCTCGCCGCCCCATTTGCGTGGCGTACGCGACGACTATTGTGCCGGTGGGCGGCATGCTACCTGGACCGACACGATCTCGCAGGTCGACTTAATAAAAGCTCTCCAAAGTGATCGACGCTCGAATGTTGGCAGCCGGCTCGATAACATCCGCGTCTTGCGGACAGATGTGAGCGGGCGCGCCGAGCTCATCTCACTTGAAGGCGACAAGCACATCACCATCAAGGGTTGGGACTTCAAAATCATTGTCGGACGTGCGCTCGGCTGGAACCTGCTCAAGAGTTCTCGGTTTACTGTGAAGCGTGCTGATTCCAATTTCGTTTTTCGGGGCAGCGGCTTCGGCCATGGCCTGGGACTCTGTCAGGAGGGCGCCCACGTGATGGCCCAGCGGGGGGCAAGTTATCGCCAGATCCTCGACCGGTATTTTCCAGGGGTAAATGTTTCACGCGACATAGTTGGCCGGAATGAGAGTTCAGCCAATTTGCTATGGGAGGAACCCGTGCGCTCTGAGCCACGTGCTAGGGGTGCGGCGCCGCGTTCCCTTCGCCTCGTCCCTCGTCGCAGCCTTTCGAGCGAAGACTTTCGCATTGTCTACCCCTCATCGGTTAACCAACGCGAGATCGAGAAACTGATGAACCTGCTGCAGTTGAACCGAAGGTCACTGCTCGCGCGCGCGGCCGCGGTTGGAGTAACCGCCCAGTTTCCTACCCTCGAGATTTCCATCAATGAAACCACAGGTGATTTCGTGGGCCGCGCCCGACAGCCTCCATGGGTAGCTGCGGCCACCGAGCATCATCGGATTGAAGTTCAGCCACTAGAAATCCTGAAACGGCGTGGGATTCTCGAAACTACTCTGCGCCATGAACTCGTACATGTTTTAGTGGACGCTGTCGGACGCAAGCGCACGCCGAGATGGCTGGCTGAGGGACTGGCGTTGCACTATGCGGATGAAGGTCGTTTGATCGCGAGATATGAACCACGTAAGCGAATGGCCATCGATGAATTGGAGGCGCGATTAGCAGGAGCAAAATCATCGGCCGAGATGAAAACGGCCTACGCTGCCGCCTACCGGGAAGTGAAGAACCTGATAAAGAGCGAAGGCGAGGCAAATTTGTGGCGCCGTCTGGCTCAATAGACTCCGGGCGTAACTCGATCTTGAGGACCACGGGGACACCAGAATCTGCAATTCCGAAAGCGTACTCACATGCCAAACTTCCACAGTAGTAAACGTTTAATCAGTCTCGCTATTGCTCTTGCTTTCTTTGCATCACCACTGATTGGGCAACAGAGGCGGGCACCGGCGTCGAGGAAAACGCAGCCTTCGAAACCAACCCCGCCCCCACCCCCACCCCCGCCCCCGCCAACATTTGATTCACTTCTCGCTGCCGAAACCTATCGCATCTACGCCGAGGTTAGGGGCGTGGGCCAGTTGATCCGCTCCCCCGCGGTAACGGACCTTCTCGACCCCGTGATGAAACTCGGAGGTCCGCCGAAAGAATTCAAGACACTGCTGAAGTGGCTCAATGCGCAGGCCGATGTGCTGGCAGGATCGCGCATGATGATTGCCGGTTGGGGGGCGCGGCCCAATCTCCCTGACATTTTGGTCGCGATTGAATTCAACTCTCCCGAAGAAGCACAAAAGTTTGATCCGAAGCTACGTAGTTTTGTTCCGACTCTGTTGGCCACGCCAACACCGACCCCCACGCCGGCGTTGCCTCCTGTTTCTCCCCACCTCGCTATAGTTGAGCCGCCTTCAGCAATGCCGTCGCCGGTTGCTGGACCGGCGTTGCCCCCCTACGTGATTAAGCAGTCGGGTTCCCTGATCCTGATCAGTGATAAGGCTTTTGCGATCAAAGACCTTGCCCCACGAAACAGTAAATTGCTGTCCGAGGATCAGAATTTTGCCACCGCTCGTAATCGCTTTGCCTCCGAGTCGCTCTTTGTTTTTGTGGATCTAAATTCGATTGAGAAAGAGCAGGAGGAACAACGAAAGAAATACGAGGAGTTACAGAGACAGAGTGAGATCGAAGCGGCCAGCAGACCCAGTCCGGAAGAAACACTGCCCGATCCAGACCTCGAACTCACTACTCTGGCCCAACCTATCGAAACACCCGATGAGGCCTATCTAAGAGCACTGGAAGAGGAATTTCCCCCGGCGGCTTCCGCAACGCCACCTCCCGCAGAGGATCCAGTTCGGACGAGCGGCCCGAGCTTTCCAATGTTTTCGATTTCGTCTCTCCTGTTTGGCGGCGGCCCAACAAAATGGGCTGATGCGCTTGGGATTGCCGTCGCTTTCGAAGGCGATTCATATGTTTTGCGCGCGCTAATAATTAACGGTACTGACAACAAGACCCACCCAATCCCCTTTGTGCCTCAGTTTAGTTCCGGTCCTGCCCTGGTGCCCGAATCCCCAGGCGTTTACCCTTTTGATACTGACTTCTTTTCAGTCTTCTCAGTCGACTACCCAAAGATTTACGACGGCATGATGAAGTCGCTGCGCGATATGGACGAAATCGCGAGGAGACATGGCGGCCGGCCGGCTTCAGCGCCGGTTCCGGAGTCCCCCTTCGAGGCTTACGAAAAGGCCCTGGGTCTTAGCGTTAAGAACGATCTCCTGCCGCTGCTGGGAAACGAATTAGCGTTTGGGCTGCTACCAGTTCCCAGGCAGCCGGCGGCCGGCCCGGAGGCCTCTCCGGAGCCCGCCACAGATAACAGGGAAAAAACTCCGCCAACCTCACCTGATCCAATTCCGGTTGTTGCGATCTCATTAAAAGATCGCGACGCTGTCCGGAGACTCTTACCAAAGATCATCGAGTCGTTTGGATTCAAGGGCGCCAGCATGCTGGCCCAAACCGAAAAGCGCGGCGACACGGAAATAGTCTCGTATGGCGGCGCGTTCTCCTATGCATTTATCGAAGACTTCCTGGTGGTGTCGGCAGATCCGTCGGCAACCCGGCGGACAGTGGATTCCTATCTCAATCATCAAACGCTTTCCTCGGACAGCCATTTCAGAAACTCGACCCGCTGGCAATCACGTCAGGTGATGGGCCAGGTCTATGTAGCTCCTGACCTCGTGGAGCGTTATTTCCCGCTGGCCCTAGTTGGCACGCAGGGAAGTGATCGAATGAGAGAATTCATGTCGCGGCTGAGTCCGGTTTTTGATCCGGTGAGTTATTCGCTCACCGATGATGGGCTTGGTCCACTTCATGAGCTTCACGTACCCCGCAACATGCTCATGCTGCTTGTAGCCGCTATGGCCAAAGGCGCGGGCGACTCGGAAACATTCTCAAACGAGTCAGTTGGCCGGGGTCTGCTGCGCACCGTCTACGCGGCTGAGTCAACATTCCAGGCGACGCGTGATGATGGCCGTTATGGAACACTCGAGGAATTGAAGACGGCCGGCTTGATCGCGCCCGAACTACCGCAATCTTCGGGCTATCGGCTTGAGCTACGTGTTTCGGGGAACAAGTTTGAAGCGACGGCTGTGCCAATCGAGTATGGCAGGACAGGATTTCTTTCTTACTTCATTGACGAAAGCGGCGTATTGCGTGGTGGGGATAAAGCGGGGGGAGCTGCGACTGTGGCGGATAATCCGATCCAGTGAAAATGGGTGGGTTCTTGCATTAGTTCAAGCAAGGATTCCAAAGCATTTTCCATTTGCCTTAGTTTTTGCCTTAGTATCGTTCACAGATTCTCAATCTCAACCGGTTCCACTGGTTCCGCAAGCTCGAATCCAAATACGCGTGCATAGAAGTACAGTTCTCCATCAAGCGCCCGCTTAATATTTCCCGCCTGACGAAAGCCGTGCTGTTCACCCTCAAAGGCAATGTATGCGACCGGAATTCCTTTTGCTCTTAATGCCTTCACCATCGCTTCCGCCTGATTTGGTGGCACGACCTGGTCTTCAAGACCCTGAAAGAAAATTACGGGACAAGCGAGGCGCTCGGTAAAATTGATCGGCGAGCGCTCGAAATAGACGCTCTTCGTCTCCGGATAGGCCCCCACCAATCCGTCCAAATACCGCGATTCAAACTTGTGGGTTTCCTTTGCGAGTGCCTCCACGTCGCTGACTCCGTAATGGCTGGCTCCCGCGCTGAAGACGTCGTGAAAGGTCAGCGCGCAGAGTGTGGTATAACCTCCGGCGCTTCCCCCGGTAATCATCAGCCGTTCTCCATCGACCTCGCCTTTGTCGACCAGATGCCGCGCGGCGTTGACGCAGTCGGCAACATCCACGATCCCCCACTTCCCCTTTAACCGTTCGCGAAAGTCGCGTCCAAATCCACTGCTGCCACCATAGTTCACATCCAACACTGCTATTCCGCGACTGGTCCAATACTGGATGCTCAAACTCAATGCTGTCACGGCGGCAGCCGTCGGCCCGCCATGGCTTTCAACCAGCAACGGTGGCAATTCGCCGTCGGGCGCGATGAAGTCCGGATTCTTGGGTGGATAGAAAAACGCATGAGCGCTTTGCCCGTCTTCGGCGGGAAACTCCAAAGCGCGGGGAGACGAGAAATACTCCGGGTCAATTTCCAAATCGTTGGAACGCTTCAGCACTGAAAAAACTCTCGTCTCTAAATCAAACTTGACGATCGCGGCAGCTTCGGTAGGCGACCCGGCCCGCATTACAGCCTGGCCGGCTGCCGCCCTCAAAAACCTGATGTCGGAATATGGAGACAGCAGCGGCTCAAACGCTTTCGAGCTGGTGTCGAGTAGAGCTAGTTTCGAAATCCCTTTTTCTATGTAAGTGCAAATAATTGTGCGCTCCGAGATAAAAGCATAGGTCGACATGCCAAATCCCCATTGCGGCATTCCAAACTCGGCTGCCATCTCACAAAGCGACTCAACTTCTCCCGAGTCGGTAAGACGGTATAAATTCCACCATCCGGTCCGATCGGAGACAAAATAGAGCTGGCCCTCCGGAGACCATTCCGGCTGAAAGATTGATTCATCATTCCCGCCGGCGATGCGTTGGCAGTTGGTTAAGGGATGTCCCTCGTCGAGCAAGCCTGTCCACAACTCGGTTCCGTCCCACGGCATATTTGGATGGTTCCACGTGAGCCATGCCAACCGGGAACCTTCCGGATCGATACGGGGCGACGAGTAGAAGTCGTTTCCCGAAACGAGTACCTCACCGCAATCGTCTTTAAGCCCAAGGTCAATTGTTACCAGAGTATTGACCACTTCCCCTTTCCCACTATGGTCTTCACGAACGCTGATCAGCCTTTGTCCGCTTGGATGAAATCGCGCGTCGGCATACCGCATCTTGGCTGCGGGTGTCAGTGGAACGGGGGCGTTTTCAGCCCTGGTTGAGTCTTGCAGGTAGAGTCGCTGATCGGAAAAGTTTGAAAAACAGATAGTATCGTGGTGGACGCAGTAGTCACCGCCGCCATACTCGTGGACTCGAGTGCGAGCATTAAATCCCTCGGGGGTTATGTCTCTGGCAACCTCCCCGGTTAGCGTGACCAGTACATTTCGGCCACCTTCGTTAGGCCGCATCTCGATCCAATAAATGTCGCCGCCTTCAATCGTTGGTTGCGACAAGCCCACGGCCCCTCCCACAATCAGAGCCGAGGTAATCGGAGACTTCCACGATCCATATGGCGTTTTCGATTGTTCGGACATTCCAATAGCTCCCGGTAATCAAGACTGTAAATGAAAAAACAAAAGGCTCACGGAGAATTTGCGGACGCTTTTGTTACTCTACCGTGAAGTCTTTGCAAGGTTTTCGCAACCAAAGAGTCTTTATGTCGGCCTAGTATGCCTCATCGTTAATTCTCCTTGGGGAGAAAGTGAAATAGGACAAGGGCGTCGGTCTTGGGGGAGGTCGGCGCCCGACGTCTGTCTGGGGCTATTCAAGCTCCTAAAGCGCCCATCGTCCTAACCCGAAACTCCTTTTCTAGTTCAGAAGTGCAACTCAGAACCCGGCAGCGCCGGCTGGGAAAATCCTGCGGCCGACACACTCTTATTGACTCCCGGTCGGAAACGAGATAACAATTCGCTCGCTAAAGTTCAACTGAAGAAAGGTGAATCAAGCATGCGCCGCACCTTGGCCTTCTTGCTGATTGCTGTCCTCCTGGCGGTGGCGACAGCACCTACTGCCCTCGCTCAAACGTTCCGCCCGGTAATCCGTGGCCAGCGCGGAGTCGTCGCGGGTGGGCATCCGCTGTCGGTGGAGGCCGGAATGCGCATTCTGCAAAAAGGCGGCAATGCCGTGGATGCAGGCGTGGCGGCAATCCTGGCGGCTTCAGTAATTGAATTTTCGCATTTCTCGTTTGGCGGCGAAGTGCCAATTCTCATTAAACTTCGAAATAAGAATGTTGCCGTGATCGAAGGCATGGGCCAGGCCCCAATGAAAGCCACACGGGAATTCTTCGTCAACCGAGCGCCTGCGCCCAACACAACCAGCGTCGGCCAACCTGGTTCAGCGTTGGCTACCATGCCAGGCGCCAAGCCCGGAACAATTCCCTCGACCGGCCCACTCGCAGCCACGGTACCGGCCGTGCTCGACGCCTGCATCACCGCACTCGATCAATTTGGGACCTTGTCATTGGGTGAAGTGATGCAACCCGCAATCGAGCTGGCTGATGGATTTCCTCTTGACGAACTGCGCGTGCAATACATTCAAACTCGCTCACCAGTCTTTTCCCAATGGGCCGAGGCTAAGCAACTGTTTCTGCCGAATGGCGTAGTGCCAAAAGTGGGCGACATCTTTGTCCAGGCAAATCTCGCACGGACGCTTCGAGAGTTGGTAGCGGCTGAAACCCGCGCCGCCGGTTGGCGAAAGGCAGGATCAGCAGTCGGCGCTGGAACGAAGACCTTGCGCAACCGCCGGCATGCCGGACTAACAGCCGCTCGGGAGTATTTCTATCGTGGTCCAATCGCCAAACGGATCGGCGACTACATGCAAACTCATGGTGGGCTGCTCGACGCCAAAGATATGGCACGCTTTCATGCGACTGTCGGCGCACCGGTCAAGGCTGACTTCCGCGGGTATGAAATATATAAGGCTGGTTTTTGGACGCAAGGCCCTGCGATGGTGCAAACGCTTAACCTCCTCGACGGTTACGACCTGAAGGCGATGGGCCACAACTCCGCTGATTACATACATACCCTTACGGAATCGACCAAACTCGCGCTCGCCGATCGTGATCGTTACTACGGTGATCCGAATTTTGTAAAAGTTCCAGGTGATATTCTGTTGTCGAAAGACTATGCCCTGCTGCGTCGCGCATTAATTGAGAAGCAACGAGCCTCGTTGATGCAGCAGCCTGGCGATCCTCAGAACATGAAGGCCGTGCTGGCAAGTGCCGTTCAGCGAGTGAGCCGCGCTTCGAATGTTCCCGAAGTTGAGCGGGCCAACGACACCACCTGCGTTAACGTCATTGACAAAGATGGAAATCTTTTTAGCGCGACGCCAAGCGGGGCCTGGCTGCCCGCGGTGGTTGCGGGCGACACAGGCGTCTTAATGGGCCAGCGCCTTCAGTCTGCGCTCACCGATCCTGCCAGTCCAAACGTGGTTGCTCCCGGCAAACGCCCGCGAATTACATTGACCCCCACGCTCGTCTTGTTCAAGGGTGAACCGTTGATGGTGCTAAGCACTCCGGGCGGTGACAACCAGGACCAGGCACTCCTTCAGGTTCTGCTTAACATCATTGAGTTTGGCATGAACCCACAGGAAGCTGTAGAAGCTGCCCGCTTTGACACACAGCATTACGTCAGTTCTTTTGACGATCACGAATTCCTGGCCGGCTCTCTCAATGTGGAATCGAGAATTTCGGATCCGGTCATTGCCGAACTAAAATCTCGCGGGCACAAAGTTAAAGTGCAGTCTGCGTGGGGCACACTCTCGGCGCCGACGGTAATTGTGTATGATCCTGCGAGTCGCGTTTCCTCCGGAGGCGCCGATCCGCGACGCGGAAGATATGCGGTGGCCTGGTAAAACAAACATTCCTGCCTGTCCGCTGCGATCGAAACTTTATGCAGATGAGGATTGAGAAACCCGTGACAAGATCAATTGACGAATCCAGGGAGTTACCTATGAACGAATCTGCGGAACCTAAATCGCCGGCCCCCGCGGCTGAGTCGTCCTCCCTGATTCGCCGTATCGGGATCTATGCTGCGGTGTTGCTGGTGGTTTTTCTGCTCGGCTTCGTGCCAATGTGGATCAAAGCTCGCGCCAGTCGGTTGGAACTAGCCACGGCGCAACAACAATTGAGCATCGCTCAGATGCAGAACAGTTTCGCCGCCGCGGTGATAGACGCCCGTCGCGGCGAGTACGAACCTGCACGAGTGGCGGCCAGTCAATTTTTCACATCATTGCTTTCCGAGGTGAATAAGAGCGAAGAGTCGGCACTCAATGCGGGCCAAAGAGCTGCAGTTCAACCTTTGCTCGGCCAACGTGACGAGATCATCACTCTATTGGCGCGCAGCGACCCGGCAGCTGCCGACCGGCTCTCTGATCTTTTCGCGACCTACCGCAAGGCTATGGGCGGCTGAGCGTCCCACGGTCTCAATCATTCATAGCATGAATCCGCAAGAGCTTTTTGGCGACCTCGACATCTACCTTTTTGACCAACTGCTCAAGGGCCGGCTGGTTCCGCCAATGCGGATACTCGATGCCGGGTGCGGTAGCGGCCGCAACCTTCCTTATTTCCTGTCTGCGGGATTTCAAGTCTTCGGAATTGATCAGTCGAGCGCTTCGATAACGCGAGTGCGCGCTCTCGCTGCTGAGCTCGCCCCGCATCAGCCGGCAGAGAATTTTCGCGTCGAGGCCGTAGAAAAAATGTCATTTCCTGACTCGACCTTTGATGCAGTAATCAGCAGCGCCGTACTCCACTTTGCGCGCGATGAAGGCCACTGGCAGACTATGATGTCTGAGATGTGGCGCGTGCTCCAACCGGGCGGAATCTTTTTTGCCCGGCTGGCGTCAACGGTAGCCATTGAAAATCAAATCAAACTGATCGAGGGCCGGAGATTTCATCTTCCTGACGGCAGCGATCGTTTTTTGGTTGACGAGCAGATGTTGTCAGCAACGACAGAAGCACTCGGCGGCGAACTGCTGGAACCTTTTAAGACGGTCGTAGTACACGGTCAACGGTCGATGTCGAATTGGTGCCTGCGCAAAATCTGAGCGAGAACAATGACAAAGCGTTTCCCTGACAAGATTCTGGCGTCCCTTCGCGTGGACAAGATATTGGGAATTCGAGCAGGGACTAAACCCCATCGAATCATCGGCATTTGGTCCGTCGTGGTCGAACGACGCGTGTTTGTGCGCTCATGGAGTTTAAAACCGCGCAGCTGGTTCCGGACGTTTCTTGAGGACCCGCACGGTGTGATCCAGGTTGGCAAACGACGACTTCGCGTGCGGGCGATACAAACCCGGAGCGAGCGTTTAAAGGATGCGGTCAGCCTCGCCTACCGGGAAAAATACAACACGCCGGGATCGGTCAAGTATGTGCGCGACATGTCGCGCGCAAAGTCGCGCAACACAACCACTGAGCTAGTGCCTTTAAACGATTGAAAGTCTGCGCTGCAAAATTTCGCATCGAGCAAGAATAATGAAGGAGACATTCGTGAAGCATTCATTAGTTTTTATCGCCATCCTGTTACTGGGTTCCGTTGCGCCCGCGCTGGCCAATGAGAAAAGCGTTGTTTCCACGCCAAGTGCGCAAGATCAAACACCAGCTGCCACCACTGGGAAACGCGGAACTCGACGAGCGACGTCGTTACGAAGGCGATCAATACGGCGGCCCTGCAGGCGAGTGGTGGTAGCCGCTCCAAAAGGTCTCGCAATCACAACCACTTCCGGGCTCACTTATATGGTCACGCGTCGCAGCCAGGAGCGTCAGCCACTGCCGGGCGAAACAGTGATGGTCAACTACACCGGGCTCCTCGGGAGTGGTGTCAAGTTTGACAGTTCGCTCGACCGCGGCCAACCGATTGAGTTCCCGCTGGGGAAAGGACGCGTAATCAAAGGTTGGGACGAAGGGATCGCCAAGCTGCGCATCGGCGAACAAGCCACGCTAATAATTCCGCCGCAACTCGGTTATGCCGAGCGAGGGGCCGGCGGGGTTATTCCTCCGAATGCCACGCTAATCTTTTTGGTTGAGCTCGTCGGGATTAAGGAGCAACCAAAAGTCACCCCATAAAGTTTGCGGATCGACGCCATACTCTTCGCCGAATTTGGTATGGGCCATTCATGACGGTAAGATAGGGCAAATCGTTCTAGAGAAGAACTTCGGTGGAGGGATTACCCTCCGCTGAAGCCAAACACACAACCTTTCACTGGAAACCCTCTTCTTATTGATTCATTCGGAAAAGGAACTGCTCTATGAAAACCAGGACCATAGCATTGTTGCTAATGATGTCCACCGTCTTGATGAGTGCTACACCTGCATTGGCCCAGCAGGCAGCTGTTTCCAGTGACTGGTCCACGGTCCAGGCAATCGCTCCGGGGGAAAAAGTCAGCATCGAGACAAAGGACGGAAAGAAAATGAAGGGGCGGCTGCGCTCTGTTTCAGATACCATGGTAACGCTGGATCGCGGCAGCAAGACGAGCGATCTCAGCCGGGATTCGATCTCAAGGGTATATCGAATGGTTGGAGCAGCCGGAAGATCAGTCGGTAAAGCGGCGGCCATCGGCGCGGCGATAGGTGGAGGTGTTGGGGTTGGTTTGGGTGTAGCTGCGGGCGGATACGAGGATCTTGGCAGAGGTGAGATCGCGGGCATTCTGGGTGTGATAGGCGCCGGTCTTGGAGCTGGAATCGGGGCCATCGTCGGCGCACTGGGGAGTAAGGAAAAGAAGGTGCTCGTTTACCAGATCATCTAGGGTCGGAACCACCTGCGTTAGCGGGTGGCACTGATTCGATTAACCAAGAACCACCGGCTTACAGGTGGTTCTGACAAAGCTTGAGGTCTTATGGATCTTTTCCGGATCATTTTACAGGTGTCTGATCTGGACCAGGCGGCCCAGTTTTACGCTAAACTGTTGGATGATCAGGGCCGGAGAATTCCACACGCATCGCGTCACTATTTCGATTGCGGCCAGGTGATTCTCGCACTCGTGGATCCATCAGTTGACAAATTAGAGGCCCGGCCGCTCCCCGATTTCATCTATTTTTCGGTTAACAATCTGGAGCAAATTCACGCACGCGCGCACGAGCTTGATTGTCTCGCCGAAGCAAATGTACACGGCGCGGCCTCCGGAGAAATCGAAGTGCGTCCCTGGGGAGAGAGATCTTTTTACGTCAACGACCCTTGGGGCAATGGACTTTGTTTCGTTGATGAGCAAACATTATTCACCGGGCGATGACATTACTCCCCAGCGCCTGCCACAACCGCATATCAATTAAAGGTTCAGGGGTTCCCTGGTAATCGAGACCCGATTTGCGAGTTCAGCAATCACATCTCACGTTGAAGATTGTTACGAGGTTGGCGCTTTTTTGCGTCCTGGTGATTGGCTGTGAACGCGGTGTGCACGCGCTGGAAGTTGCAAACACGCTTCCGATTGAATCTTGGGAGGGCTCTCTTGCCGAGCTTAAAGATAAACAAACAGTGGCATTAGTGATCATCAGGAGTTCGGTGGTGGATGCCACCGGCGCCGATGAACCGATTATCAAAGAGGCGGTGGCCGCCGAGCCAAGGCTGGCTCTCCGTCATCGTTTTGCATACGGAGTAATCGCCCGCAAACTCAATCAGTACATTCGCAAGTATCGAAGCCTGCGTCCGGCAGATCAGACCCACCAGGCCGATTTCATTATCTATTTCAAGTTAGTGGAATATCGGCGTTTGCTGAACGGCGTTTATCCCTACGGCGAACTTTTTGTAATCCTCAATCCGGAGCCCGCGACGACGGGTTCAGCAAGAATAATCTGGCGAACTAGAAAGATCGGGTTTGCGGAAGATGCAATCAAGGAACTGCTCAAGGAGTTGAAGCAGGTCCGCGGCGAGCGGTGAATTCCGCTCCTGCGTCAGGACAAACCCGACGAGGTGTAATGAAAACTAAAGCTGCTGTCTTGTACGAAACGGGTGCGCCCCAGCCTTTTTCAAAAAGCCGACCGCTGGTTGTTGATGAGATTGACCTTGACGATCCGGGGCCGGGCGAAGTCTTAGTCGAGATCGTGGGCGCAGGTTTGTGCCATTCCGATTTGTCGGTGGTCGACGGCTCACGTCCGCGGCCGCTGCCGATGATTCTGGGCCATGAGGCAAGTGGGATTGTGCGTGAAGTTGGCCCAAACGTCGTAGATTTGAACCCGGGTGATCACGTTGTATTTAGTTGGGTTGCAGTTTGCGGTCAATGTCACTTCTGCGCGTCAGGTCGAGGCGCCATGTGCGGACCCGGAAACGCCGCGAACCTTGCGGGCACACTAGTGAGTGGCGCGCGCCGGTTTCATACACCTTCAAACCCACCGCAGCCATGCAACCATCACCTTGGTGTCTCGGGTTTTTCACAATTCACTGTGGCCGCCCAGGAGTCACTCGTAAAGATCGACCCTTCAATTTCCCTGGCGATGGCGGCTCTTTTCGGATGCGCTGTAATGACGGGTGTGGGTGCGGTGGTAAACACAGCCCGTGTCGAACCGGGGACGTCAGTGGCAATCTTCGGCATGGGTGGCGTAGGACTTAGCGCCGTGATGGGTGCGCGCGCTGCCGGTGCCCACCCAATTATCGCGGTGGACCTGGTTGATGAAAAACTTGACTTGGCTCGTGAAGTGGGCGCGACGCATACCATCAATGCGGCCAACGACGAACCCGTGGCCGCGATAAAGGAACTTTGCAACGGCGGCGCAAACCATGTGTTCGAAAGCGTAGGCAGCGAGGCAGTCCTGATTCAGGCGTATCAGGCGACGGCGCCATGCGGAACCACCGTCACCGTCGGCCTTCCGGCCCCGAGTAAAGTGTTTTCAGTGTCCGCGTTAAGCATTGTCGCCGAAGAACGGACGATCAAGGGCTCCTACATGGGGGGATGCGTGCCGCGCCGCGACATTCCGCGATTCATTGGTATGTTCCAGGCAGGAATTCTGCCAGTCGACAGACTGCAGACGCATACCTTAAAGCTCGACGAAATCAATGAGGGCTTTGATCGACTGGCCCAGGCTCAGGCGGTTCGCCAGATCATCGACTTTGGCTGAGGGCACTGGTGGAGTTTGATTCGATCAGAAGTATTCCTTCGCGAAACTTGCGTCTGGCTTTGCGACCTTTGCGGTTTCTGCTTTTCTTTGGGATCCTTACCGCAAAGTACGCAAAGTTTTTCGCAAAGATCGCAAAGCAAACCGCACCAGTACCCAGTTGAGCCTTTGTCAGAACCGACTACCAAGCCGGCGGAGTTTTTTACTTTGGGAATGAACGCGGTGCGAAGGCGCTAGTATAATCTTCAAAATAAAATGCCGCAGAAAACGCAGGCCTCCCGAACTGATTATCCACATTTTGTCCCGGTCGCTACCCGTTGGATGGACAACGACATCTACGGCCATATCAACAATGCGCTCTATTATGGATTCTTCGATACTGCGATCAATCAATTCCTAATCAGCGAAGGCGGCCTGGATATTAACAATGGTCCGGTCATTGGCTTCGCCGTGGAGTCGCAATGTCAGTATGTGCAACCTCTCGCTTTTCCTGAAGTTTTGGAGGTTGGACTTCGTGTCGGCAAACTGGGAAACTCAAGCGTTCGATATGAGCTCGCTATTTTCAAACAAGGCGAGAGTTTTGCGGCGGCAGTCGGTTACTTTGTCCACGTCTTCGTCGATCGCCAAACACAGCGCCCGGTGCCGGTGCCGGAACCAATTCGGACGGCACTAAGTCGGTTAATTACATCGCGTGCATAGTTAAATCAAACGAAAGCTTATGAACTCTTCAGCTAAACGACGAAAACTGCTGTTGCTTTTTGTGTGCGGATTCCTCCTCTGCGTTTCATCGGAATCAGGTTCGGAAGCAGCGGCACAGTCGCCCGTTGCTAAGGCCAATTGGCAAGGTCATTGGAATTGGGCAATCTACGCGCAAGACAAAAGCGAATTACCGCCGGCATACAGAGACGTAGAGGATGTCAGAGAAATTCCGGCTTACGCGCTTGATCTCACCCTGCGGCGTCGCGGCAACAGACTGAGTGGATCGTGGGGATTGGTGGCGCGTTACCTCGCGCGTGTCGACGAAGGAGATATCGCGGCAACGATCAAAGGCAACCGGGCCATCGTCCGGCTCACCAGCAACTTCGGCGGCTCGGCGACGATCGCGCTCACCCTTCGCGGGAATCAGCTTTCATGGAAGTTGATCAACTCCAGAGGAGAGAATTTCTTTCCTCGCTCAGAAGTTCTGCGCCGGATGCGACGGGGCGAGAAGCTTCCTTATGTGGCAGACGAAAGTTCAGAAGAGCCGGAATAAACGTTTCATAATTCAAGGAATACATTCTGTGATTGAAAACACTGAACCCTGCCCGTGCGGCTCCGGAGGGAGCTTTGCACATTGCTGTGAGCGCGTCATCAAGGGCGAACGAGAACCTGAATCCGCCGAAGAATTAATGCGGGCACGCTACTCCGCTTTCGCTGCTGGAGCTATTGATTTCATAGTCGCTTCAACGCATTCTCGAACGCGGCGCGAGGTGGATATTCCCTACACTACCGAGTGGTCCAAAAACTCGACCTGGCAGGGACTGCAAATTATCGAGACCAGAGACGTTGACGAAAATACGAGCCTGGTTTCTTTTGAGGCCAGGTTTTCGCAGCAAGGTACGGAGCAGATCCACCGCGAGAAGAGCGTGTTTGAACGTGAGGATGGACAGTGGCGTTTTGTCACTGGTGACGAGCTAAAAAACCCAACGGTCAGATATGAAACTCCTCGCCCGGGGCGTAATGAGCCCTGCCCATGCGGGTCTGGCAGGAAATACAAGAAATGCTGTGGCGCATAGATATTGTCGAGTCGTGACGCCGCGATATCAGATGTTAGGAGCAATGTGCATGATTAAGCTTATCTTACTCGCTGCAGTCCTTATGCTTAACTTCGGACTAGCGGTTGCTCAGGAAGAAGCCCCACCCATCAGAAACTTTCTGCGCGTGAACGAACAGTTTTGCACCGGCGGCCAACCGCGCCTCGAACAACTTGCCAAACTAAAGGCGGACGGCATTACCACCATCATCAACCTGCGACCTGCGGGTGAACATCGGGCTGCTGAAGAGGAATCGATGGCGAAGGAGTTGGGCCTGCGCTACTTCAACATCCCGGTTGTTTTTGCAAATCCTAAGAATGAACAGGTTGATGAGTTTTTGAAGATCACTGATGATCCGAAGAACCGGCCGGCATTCATACATTGCGCGGGCGCGATTCGCGTGGGCGCGTTTTGGATGATTCGGCGGGTGTTGCGCGACGGCTGGACCATCGAGAAAGCCGAGGACGAGGCGAAGAAGATTGGACTGCGCGAGAGTCCACACCTGAACGATTTTGCACGCAAGTATATTGAGAGCCATCAGAAGAAGTAGCAGTTTCGCGAACGTCTCTGTGCTACTTCCGTACTCTGTGTCTTTGTGGTGAATCTTTCTTTCGGTGTTTACCACAGGGCGGAGACACAACGGAGATCGCCCAGAATCACTCAAGTCACAAATTTAATTTACAACGGGAGAAATCATGAAACGCAAAGGATCAGCAGTTTGGAACGGCGGACTCAAAGACGGAAAAGGGACAATCTCGACCGACAGTGGCGTGCTCGATAACACGCAGTATTCGTTTAGCACCCGTTTTGAGGAAGGCAAAGGTACTAATCCCGAGGAACTAATCGCAGCGGCGCACGCGGGTTGTTTTTCAATGGCCCTTTCAGGAAAGCTCGGCGCGGCAAATCTAACCGCCGAAAGCATCAACACAACTGCCGCCGTCACCCTGGAGAAAACCGATGCGGGCTTCACAATTACGGCGGTCCATCTGGACGTCACCGCCAAGGTGCCGGGTGCGGATCAGCAGGCGTTTGAAACTGCGGCCAACGAAGCCAAAGCAGGCTGCCCTGTGTCGCGGCTGTTGAATGCAACGATCACGATGGATGCAAAACTCGAAGGTTGATGTTTTGCTAACACTGCGGGCGCAAGCCCCTTCCCAACCGCAAGCTGGTTCGAGTTCATCTTCAACTCGTGCATCGATTCAAATGAAACACGATGGGAACTCTGAGGTTGGGAAGGCGGGCTTGCCCCCGCTGGTTGATTCAATTCAATGAGGAAAGCAATGAAACATTCCGGGTTTGGATTTCTACTGCTTTTATTTGTTGCGACCTCCTCAGCTCAGGTTCGCCCGCAGCAATGGTCATCCTTTCGAGGCGACCGCGCCGCCGGGGTCGCTGAAGGACAAAGTCTCCCCGAAAAGTGGGACGCCGCCAAAGGTCAGAACGTGAAATGGAAGACTGCCATTCCAGGGTTGGCCCACTCAAGTCCCATTGTGTGGGGCAATCGACTCTTCGTGACCACCGCTGTTAGCAGCAAAGGCGGCGACAGTTTTCGCAAGGGCCTTTATGGCGATGGCGATGCCTCGGAAGATCGCTCGAGCCAGCAGTGGAAGCTCTACGCTCTCGACAAAGATACGGGCCGAGTTCTTTGGGACCGCATCGCCTATGAAGGGGTTCCGCGCGAGAAACGCCACATTAAGGCGAGCTATGCAAATGCGACCCCCGCCACTGATGGCCGATATGTCATCGCCTTCTTTGGCTCGCAAGGTCTCTATGGGTTTGATCTGAAGGGCCGTCTGGTTTGGAAAAAAGATCTGGGGGTGCTCAACGCCGGGGCTTACGACCTGCCGGATTACGAGTGGGGCACCGCAAGTTCGCCAATCATTTACAAAGATCTTGTTATCGTCCAATGCGATACCCAAAAGGGATCGTTTCTGCTTGCAGTCAATATCAAGAACGGTAAAACAGTTTGGAAAACCGATCGCGAAGAACTTCCGTCATGGGGCACCCCAAATATCTATACCGGCAGAAATCGCTCTGAGGTCGTAACTAACGCGTCAAACTTCATTCGCGGTTACGATCCGGCCACCGGCAAGGAACTCTGGCGGCTAGGCGGCAGTTCAAAAATAACTGCGCCGACGCCCGTTTTTTCGGGAGAGTTGATTGTCGTTGCCAGCGGCCGCCGGCCCGAAGCGCCTATCTTTGTGATTCGCGCGGGAGCGTCGGGAGATATCACCCTCGGAGCAAGCCAAACCTCAAGCAAGGACATCGCCTGGAGCAAGAAAGCTCGCGGCTCTTATATGCCGACGCCGTTGATTTATGGTGACCATCTATATGTGCTCTCTAACCAGGGCGTGTTTGATTGTTACGATCTGAAGACTGGAAATGAGATATATCGCGAACGAATCCCGCATCACGGAAGTGGGTTCAGCGCTTCTCCCGTCGCCGCCGACGGTAAGATTTACTTGCCAAGCGAAGACGGCGACGTATTTGTCGTGAAGGCTGGGCCTCGGTTTGAGGTTCTCACCAGCAATTCGATAGGCGAGCCCTTAATGGCAACTCCGGCAATTTCGGGCGGGAAGATGTTTGTTCGCTCACAGCGGCACCTCTTCGCGATCGGGCGCTGATTCGACCTCTTCACTGGGACCGCGGGCGTCCCGCCCGCCATCTGTATACGTTCACAACTGTGGTTACGCGCAATCTGTGTTCGCGCTGCGCGCTCATTGCGGGCGGGACGCCCGCGGTCCCAGTAAGTAGCTTCCCCTATGCGACCAGCCTTAACTCTACTGAAGGAAACTACTTAACTTCCCCTATGATGTCGTCATGCAGGATTGGGACGTCATCATTATCGGCGGCGGCGCGGCGGGCTTGTTTTGCGCAATCGAGGCCGGCAAACGCGGGCGACGAGTCCTCGTAATCGAACACGGTGATCGCGTCGGTAAGAAGATTGGCATCTCCGGTGGAGGCCGCTGTAACTTCACTAACGTCCGTACCGGTCCCGAAAATTTCGTCTCGCAAAATCCCCACTTCTGCAAATCCGCTCTTGCGCGTTACACGCCGGAAGACTTCATCGCGCTGGTTGAAAAACACGGCATCGCATATCACGAAAAGAAGCTGGGCCAACTCTTTTGCGACGGCAGCTCTCAACAAATAATCGACCTGCTGCTGGGCGAATGCCACGACGCGGGCGTGGAAATACGTTGTGGTTGCGAGGTGCGCGAAGTTGTTTCTGTAGCGGTTCGTGAAGGACCCCTGGCTGACGCGCGGGCGGCTGCTTTCACTATCAAAACCAGCCATGGCACCTTTGAATGTTCCTCCCTGGTCATCGCAACTGGTGGATTGTCGATCGCGCCGCTGGGGGCGACAGACTTCGGCTATCGCATCGCGCGCCAATTTGGATTGCGGATCGAAGAAACTCGCGCCGGCCTTGTGCCTCTAATCCTGCCGGCTCAAGTGCAAAAACAATTGACGAAATTAAGCGGCGTCTCGATTGATGCGAAAGTGAGTTGTGCGGGCCCAGCGAAGTCTGCTCGGCTACAGGGCGCGCCCTCGTTTCGCGAAAACATCTTAATCACTCATCGGGGCTTGAGTGGGCCGGCAATTTTGCAAATCTCAAACTACTGGCGCCCCGGCGAGCCAATCACTATCAACCTTCTACCCAATCAAGACCTGATGGAGGTCCTGTCGGCTAAGTTATCTGTATCTGGACCGGATGGGGAAATTGAACTCATCAACTTGCTTGCGCGTTACCTGCCCCGTCGTTTCGCACATGCATGGTGCGAACTCTATCAACCATCAAGACCTATCAAGCGGTATAACCACAAAGAGCTTCAGGACATCTCCAACAACATTCACAACTTCCAGTTAATCCCATCCGGGACGAAAGGATTCAGGAAAGCTGAGGTAACAGCCGGCGGTGTTTCGACCGACGAGCTCTCATCACAAACCATGGAAGCAAAACGCGTCCCCGGTCTCTACTTTATCGGCGAAGTCGTAGACGTTACCGGCCAACTCGGCGGCTACAACTTTCAATGGGCCTGGGCATCAGCCTACGCGGCAGGTCAGGTTGTCTAACTCGGACGCGCGTTACGCCAGGTAATACTCTTCGACCGTTGGCTCCCGGCGCGGCTCATTATTCCTGTCATGCCGATACGTCGAGATGATCTCATAGACAACTCTGCGCGCCCGGTTAATGCTCCCTAGCGGCGCGTGCTCAGGCAAGCTGTGCCAGGGAGTAAACGACAGGTTCTCGGCAAACTTGATCTGCTCAGCAGAATCAATAGTCTGCGCGGGAATTTTAATCGTAGCAACTTTGCGGAATGGCGAAGCTTTCTCATCCCACCTAACGCTGGCATCTTCAATTGGCATTTGCTGAGGATCAGTTTGAAACTGGACCATAAAATCGAAGGAAGCATCCTGCCCGGAAAGATGCTGCTTCATCACTTCACTGAGATAGTTATCTGACGGGTTTTTCGGAATCTTTGTAACTGGATTTTGATGAGGCCTCGCTGAATATTTCACTACTTTCGATCCAAACTGGTAAGGAGTCGTGCTCCAAAACTGCACCTCCAGGAGATTGCCGTGTTTCTTTAATGAACTGACCACCCGCCAGAGAACACGCAGGTGTGAATTTAACGGGTTCAGAAAATATCCCACCACTTTCAATCCACCGGCGCGCACGGCTTCCAGCAACTCGTAGAAATCGATCACGCCCTCATTGATGAACCTGGGCGTGCTAATCAAAAGAAAGTCCTGCGTTGTCTCATGCTTTTCACTCTCCAACAACTTTTCGCCTTCAACTCCGAGGATCTTAATCGCCATTCCACGAATATCTCTGCGGCCATCGGCTTGGATCGTCGTCGATGCATTGGAGAAGCGAATGTAAGCAGGGTAGGTCCGTTGTTCTTTGAAGACGCCGATCCTCAACTCTTCCGGCAGTAGAGGCTCAACGATGAATTCGGCTTTGACGCAGGCGATATTTTTTGGGTGGGCGTCTCGCAGAGTGGTGCCGGGCTGGTAGGCCTTGTCTATATCGCTCTTGAGGCTTTCAGCAATCTTCCTGAAGTATTCAGCTTCGTCTGGCACGGGCAACTCCCTTCCGAGTCTCCAGCTTCTGCTACCTGTGCTTGGTTGAGATTCGTGTGATTTCGCGGATCGTTTGCCTCAGTTCGCATCCCCACGCTCAAAGAATTCACACTAAGCTAGACGAAAGAAAGTGGCAAGAGTATTGCCGCCGTGCCTTATTTTGGCGGATAATCCCCGCGCCTAATTCGAAACGAGTCTGAGGAGATAAACACATGTCTATTAACTGGGGGCGATTCTTCATCGGCGGCATCATCGCCTCGATCATTTGCTTCGTTACCGACGGAGCGCTGCACGAGATGATCTTAAAAGCTGATTGGCAGGCGGTGTATACGAACCTCGGGGCAAACCTTCCGACCGAAAACGCGATGTCCATGGCCTATTTCGCGGTGTTCGAATTGGGACGGGGATTCATCATAATGCTGCTCTATGTGTTGATGCGCCCGACATGTCAGCCCGGGCCGAAGACGGCCGCCTGGGCAGGCCTGATTGCCTGGATTGCTTTTTCTCTGACTGGCCCCGCGCAGTTTATCCCATTGCAATTCTTTTCAAATGCTCTTTGGGTCAAGATGGGCGCGTTCCAATTGGTGACTTCTATTGTCGCGGCCCTTGCCGGCGCGGTCCTTTACAAAGACTCGCTCAACGCGCCTCGCGCTTGAGATGATATCGGAGTCGACCAGTCAGTACGCTCACGCTTCCGGGGAACTGACGAATTCTATTTAGTCATCCTAAGTTCCCCGGCTGATACCTAACTGCCAAGTAAAGGAGGATCTCTTCACTATGCCAAAGGCACGAATCCTGTGGCGGCTCTCTCTCTGTCTCCTGGTCCTAAGCTCAGTCGCTACGCGGGCACAAGAGCGTGAACTGCTCTTCTCGAAAGCTCCCTCACCGAAGTTGCAGGAGATTACTGCGACTCTGCGCAACCTTAAAAGTGCAGTCACCGCGTCAAACGATTTGACCCGAAAGACCGACTACTTCGTGCGAATAACTCCACGAAGGTATTTATTCCAGGGCGTTAAGCTGAATGACCCTGCAATGCTTGGCGGCAATCCGTTTGTCTTTTTGACGACGCCGGAGAGCGTGTATGGCCTGTCGTTGCTGGATATCTATGTGGCTATCGGCTACGAAGCCGAGGATGTTCTTCGCTGGCAGCGCGACGAAGACATGGTCATGGTCGTGTTCAAGTATCCCAACGACATCGCCACAACCGACGTCACAAATGGGCTGCTTCCCGACGCATGGAACAAGTCCGTATACATCCCCTCCTGGGAAAACATGTTTTCCATACTTCACCGCATGGCAACGCTCGACCCGGCTACTCAACAAACACTGCCCACCTTCAGGATGTCGCAAATGGAACGCGAGTTTCTGCTCAGTTTTCCCGCTGAAGGGAAACAAAAACTAAAAACGCGGGCATATGCTTGGCTAAAAGCCGAAGATGGACCTGAGTGGAAGTATCGTAGCCTGTTGGAACAGAAACTGAGTGTGTTCGAGCACTTTCGCGGTACCGGCCACACCCAGAACGAAGTGCGCGACCCAGGCGGCGTCGAAACAGGGTTACTAGAAGCAGTAGGGCCAAACATGAACATCAACCAATTTCCTGAAGTTGCGATCATCCACCTGGGCCAGTTAGTGATGAAGGACAGTTACGGAGCTGGTTGCTCCTTATGCAAACCTCCCAAGTGAGATTTCGACCCGCCCTCGTTGGTACCGGGCTCATCGTATATTCCTTTGCGTTGGTCCACCCAGCGCGCTCTCGGTAAAGACGATGTTCGGACACCAGCGGGGCCCCGTGAACTCACAGCAACTCACGCCGTGCTATCCCGTCAAACGCCTTACTATCAATAGCACGGGAAGATTAAGCATAATTCGCAGCATGTCCCCGGCGCGCGCCTACATGCGCGACGCGCAAGTGCTGATTCTCGACGAGCCCACGGCCTCGCTCGATGCGCGCGCGGAGTTTGAAGTCTTTCGCTGCTTTGCTGAGCTTATGGAAGGACGCACTGCCGTAATAATTTCCCATCGCTTCTCTACCGTTCGCATGGCCGATCGCATTGTGGTGCTCGACGAAGGGCATGTAGTCGAGGAAGGATCGCATGAAACCCTCATCTCTCGGGGAGGACTCTACGTCGAACTCTTCGCCTTGCAAGCCGAAGGCTATCGCTGAAAGCCTTCCGGCATGTCGCCGGGAATTCCTTGTCAGCCAACCCTGGTTGGTGGCATGCTCTGCGCGTTCCGCAAACTTCAGGCCTGAGCGTTGCTTCACATTCAAACGAAAGGATGCCCCCAATGCGAATAACAAGATGGTTCATGATGTTAGCCGTAACGCTGTTGCTTGCCACAATGGTCAGCCACAGCACTTCCGTTGCCGTTGGTCAAACTCGACTGCCCAATCCAATTCTCTTCTACACAGGTGTTAATGAGCCTTTCACGACCGGAGGAAAAGACTTTGTGAGGTATCGCTTTGCGGTAGAAAACTTCTCCTCGTATCCAACGGCAATGTTTGCCCCCGCGCCCGCACTCCCGCCATGTGGAGCGAATACTAAATCAGCGCGAACCTGGGTGGATTTTTTCACTCAGAGCGGCAAAAGATTGAATGGTTTTTGCGCCCTGGGGACACCGGACGATCTGAACAAGATCTGGTTCGCGCTTCCCGCAGAGGAAGTTCCCCCAAGTTGGGTGTACCTTGAACTGAACGACCGCGAGACCAATACGAAATACAAATCTAATCTGGCGGAAACAACTCAGTGATCGGTTGAAGTGAATTAAGGTCAGTTCGATTCGTCCAACTGCCGCCGGCAGGAGAAACTCAAAACAGACCGCAGGTTTTCGTGAATAAACTTTTTAGTTTCTCAATGGAGTGGCTCGACTTAATTCAATGGCCGGCGATGCTGGTGACCGTGGTCGCCGCATGGCTGATCGCCTCCCAGCGTAAGTTTAAGAGGAACTGGGGATTTTGGCTGTTCCTGTTGAGCAACGTGCTGTGGATCATCTGGGGCGTGCACGACGCCGCTTATGCCCTGATCTTTCTGCAACTGTGTCTCGGGTTTCTGAATGTGAGAGGTGCGATAAAAAACCGCGCGAAGTAAACCGTCCCTACCAACGAATCTCGACATCGGCAACCAGCGGCAGGTGATCAGAAGCGAGCGTGTTCACAATCCACGCTCGCTTCGCTTTTACTGTGCGAGGTGCCGTAAAAATATAGTCGATCCGTTTCACCGGTTTGTCAGCGGGATAACTGAGGCCATCGCCTTTCGCCCGGCTGCGAAGCCATGAATCTTCAAAACCGCCCAGCATCAGTTGGTAACTACTGCCATTCGGCTCGTCGTTGAAATCACCCGTGACGATCAGCGGGCCTTTGACACCTTCCAGAAACTTCAACAGCTGCTCGGTTTCAAATAGACGACTGTCAGCGTATTGATAGTCGAGATGCGTGGTGACAAAGTTTAATGTTCGACCTGCGACGTTTACTTCTACGCGAAGCATTCCTCGCCGTTCTGCAACCCTCTTGTTCTCATACTTGCGGTGCTCAGTGCTGGTGATTGGATAGCGCGACAGAATCGCCACGCCATATTGGCCGCCCTGAAAATCGATATTGTGAGCAAAGGCCGAGTGCATCTCAGTCATTTTTGCCAACTCGGCAATCTCGTCTTTTCCTTCGGTGCGCTTGACGCCGCGATCGACCTCCTGCAGTCCCACCAGATCCGGTTTCTCCTGTTTGATGACGTCGGCAATGCGTTGAAGATCCAACCTCTTATCCATGCCTACACCGACGTGAATGTTGTAGCTCATCACCCGCAGGGTTCGCTTTGATGGAAGAGGTGTGGAAGCGCGGCCGCTATTTGAGAGAACTGCGGTGCAAACCAGCAGGATTGCGCACAGCAGTATTATTCCCGAGAGCAAGATCGGAGAACGGGCCAAACGAGGGCTAAGCGGGCGGCAGTTCAGTGTTCGAGGTTTCCGCCGACAGATCATTCCGCGTTCCGGCCTAATCGCTTCAGTTACGTCAGCCATGATTCCTCGCTTGAATAATGTTTGTTGAAAGGCTGCGCGCATTCTAACATGGGCGCGCAGACTTAAGTTTCGAGTTCAACTTCATACTGGGAGCGCGGGCGTCTCGCCCGCAATGAGCGCGAAGCGCGAAACCCGCGATAATAGATTTTTCCCAGATGCTGCGCGCTTACGGCGCGTTGCGGGCGGGACGCCCGCGCTCCCACCATGAAGTTGAACCCGAAACTCGAAACTCGAAATCTAACGAATGTCTCTCCAAAGCATAGCTGTGCTGATGGCCGCGGCGTTTGCCGCCGGCATCATCAACTCGATTGCCGGTGGCGGCACCCTGGTTACATTTCCAGTCCTTATTTGGCTGGGGCTGGATCCCAAAGTCGCCAACGCCACCAGCACCGTCGCCCTCTGGCCCGGCCTCTTCGGTGGACTATTCGGATACCGGCGCGAACTTGAAAACAGTTCCGCGATTCTCTGGCGCCTCGGACTCACTAGTGTAATCGGCGGCGCAATTGGCGCGTGGTTGCTCATTTGGACACCCTCGCCAACGTTTGCCCGTCTGGTTCCCTTCCTGATCCTTTTTGCGACACTGCTTTTCATGGCCCAGGGCCCGATAAACCGTTGGCTGCGACTACAGTCTCCGGGGGAACAACCAAAAGCCTCGTGGTGGCTCGGCGCGATCGTATTTCAGTTTTTCTCTTCAATGTATGGCGGCTACTTCGGCGCGGGAAACGGCATCATGATGCTGGCGGCCCTGGGCCTCCTCGGCATGCACGACATCAACCGCGCCAACGGCATAAAGAATTTTCTGGGGATTTGCATCAACAGCATCGCCGTGCTCAGCTTCGCGATCACCGGCCTTGTTATTTGGCCCGCAGCGTTGCTGATGGCCGGCGCTGCACTGTTGGGTGGGTATGTAGGCGCACTCGTTGCGGTGCGTATTTCGCAAAAAATTATCAGGGGCGCAATTGTGACAATCGGCTTTGTGATTACCTTTGTCATGCTTTGGCGGCTATGGGCATGAAGAATTCGCCGCCCGCCAAACTGTCGCGCGAATTCTACACGCGTTCAAACGTGGTCACCGTGGCCCGCGAACTTTTAGGCAAGTTGTTGGTCGTTCCGGCACGAAGTGGCGCTCGACTTTCGGGGAAGATCGTTGAGGTGGAAGCTTATCGTGGCCCGGAGGATCGCGCGGCCCATTCATATGGCGGACGGCGCACAAAGCGCACCGAAACGATGTATGGCGTCGGCGGAACTGCTTACGTCTTTTTTGTGTACGGGATGTATAACCAGTTCAATGTGGTGACGAACACGGCTGACAATCCTCATGCGGTTTTGATTCGGGCAATTGAACCTGTGGAAGGCGTTGAGCTAATGCGCCGCCGTCGTCCGGGTAAGACGGACCATAACCTAACCAACGGGCCCGGCAAACTCTGCATCGCGCTCGGAATCGATCGAAAACTCGACGCAGCGGATTTGTTGGGAAACAAAGTCTGGCTGGAAGACGCCAAACCAATCTCACGCTCAAGAATAGGGTCAGGACCCCGGATCGGAATCGATTATGCTGAGGAGTGGGTTGATAAGCCCTGGCGGTTTTGGATCGACGAGAATCCTTATGTCAGCCGATGAATTTAGTTATCGGATACGATAGATGTATGCATCTTCGATTAGCGTGCCGTTAATGACGTTATGGGTGAATCGAACCGCTGATATCCCATCGCCAGTTTTTACGGCTATGCGGAGGAGAGAGAATAAAGGATCGTTCGAATCGGCTACGGTAACATCCTTTAGGGGTATCCTGACCTGTTCGACCGGTATCCTAGAGATAACTGCCTGGACTTGTCTATATGCTTGCTTTGGACCGTTGAGTCTTACTTCCGGAGTCCCGATGATAAAGCGCCAGCCATTATTCTCGGCGGTAAAGAGCCAAAGCGAAGCGGACACTACTACTCGCGCCTCATCAAGGCGACGGGTTAGCTCTGCTCCAGCGCTAATCAATTCGCTCGACAAAGATTCTTTTACCAATGTTTCTGTAACCACGGGAAGATTCCGGTTTTTCTACCGACGAGGGCTGAACGAAAGTCCTTGATCCTTGCCCTGCTAACACTGCTCGTGTACCGAGTCTGCTCAGACCAATCTTTTACGATAGTCCAATTGAGTTCGAAGTTCGGATTTCTATTAACCTCCTTGCGATACTCTTGTTCGAGACCGGATACGCTCAGCAATTTATTCAAGTCATGAGTATATATATCATTGACAAACTTTCTATCCGGAAAATCATGGCGTCTTGTTTGCTTCGCAATATAGGCCTTAAGTGCGCATTCCACGGCATATCCCAAAAGGTAATACGCGCCTTCATACCGGCGACTGTAGAACAAGACTTTCGCGTCCCGCAGCCTAGTCCTCGCCAGGAACTGTAAGTCACTTCGATTCATAATCGCAGGTGGCCGTCCATCGGAAGGCCACGATATGACACGGGCATTCCCGCGTCAACTCAATTGACCGACGGCGCAGACTGGATGTGCAACAAGGATTTCGGCATTTCTACCGAGGTTCAGATTCAGCTTAGTCGCCACCGTAGCGGATTTCCATGTGTCGAATTCGCCGGCTGGCAATTACGAGGACGAGCGCGGTCACCAGAATCAGACTTGGGACGGCGATCCATGCGGGCGTTGGCTCCGCGACTACGGCAAATGGTCCTTCAGAAACAGGCACTGGAGCCAGCGATTGGAGATAGTGGATCACGCTGATCTTTTTCAGCAGAGGCGGCATTAGAAAGTTGAGCCATTCCCAGCCGTACAAAACAATTGCCGGAATAATCGGATTACGAAAGAAGAGTCCCACCACCAAAAAGAATGCGCCGTAGCCCACGCATGCAAGAATCGTGATGCCCGAATAGGTCAGCAGTTGGCCCAGGCCCTGTCCATCCAGAAAATAGCGCGAACTTTCTGAGGGAAAATGCGGGAGGTAGAGCAACAACATCGCCACGATGGTGGTGCCCGTGAACAGAATAATTGAAGTGACGAGTCCCGAAAGATATTTGCCGGCGACCAGAATCTCGCGCCGAACGGGACTAAGGAAATAAAAATGAAGACTGCGGTCAATCATGTCTCCCCGGAAGAGATTCATGAAGATCCAGGCGCAACCAAAGAACACCACGGTCCGCAGGATCAACCCTCCGTAGTAAACTGCAAAGATCATGTTGTACTGCGCGAAGTCCTGCCACTCATCGCCCGGCGGAGTGAATGGAGCCAGCAGGAGCAGAGGCCCGATCGGTATCAGCGCCAGCAGGTAAAGCAGGATGGAGCGACGGCTGAGAAAGTTTTTCTCAATTTCGAGCCGGAAGATCGCGCGAATCTGCCGCCACCAAAGCGACCAGGGCAACGGTCGCTTCTCGATTCTTTCGGGTTTGACGTCGATAGTTGAACTACTCATTTAATGCTCCACTCAGAACCGCCTGCGTTAGCACTCCTGTCAGAACCACCTGCGTTAGCGTGTACTCCTGTCAGAACCACCTGCGTTAGCGGGTGGGCTCTTCCTCATCGAAGATCGCATCCTTCCCGGTGAGCCCGCCCGCTAACGCAGGCGGTTCTGACAAATCAACTTCCTTCCGAGCCGATCAAGTATTGATAAACGGCACTCAGGTCGTCGCCAACCGGTCGCTTCTCGATTCTTTCGGGTTTGACGTCGATAGTTGAACTACTCATTCAATGCTCCACTCAGTACCACCCACGGTAGCTTGCACTCCTGTCAGAACCACCTGCGTTAGCGTGCGCTCCTGTCAGAACCACCTGCGTTAGCGGGTGGGCTCTTTCTCATCCAAGATCGCGTCCTTCCCGGTTAGCCCGCCCGCTAACGCAGGCGGTTCTGACAAATCAACTTCCTTCCGAGCCGATCAAGTATTGATAAACGGCACTCAGGTCGTCGTCAATTGGTGCAATTGATTCGATATGGATTTCACCTTCAGCCACTACGTTGTTCAGCAACAGATAGAAACGATCTGCATCGCGCGTCTTCACGAACAGGCCGAGCCGATCGTCATGAAGGCGCGCTTCCACCACATGGTCCTTGTCAAAAACTCTGGCCGCGAGTTTCGCCGGATGATCGCAACGAATCAAAATCTGTATCGGCCGATCCTGCATCTCGTCGCGCACGCCGTGAACATTTCCTTCCGCCACCACATATCCGTTGTTCAACAAGATCACACGGTCTGACATCATGTCTACTTCATGCAGGATGTGGCTCGAGATAATCAGGTGCAGACCCTCGGCCGCCAGTTTTAAAAACAAGGCGATCGTCTCTGCGCGAACCATCGGATCCAATCCGTTGAGCGGTTCATCAAGAATCATCACTTCCGGTTGATGAGCGATGGCCTGGGCCAGACGGATTCGTTGCCGCATTCCTTTGCTGTAAGCGGCCATTTTTCGTTTTCCGGCCTCAACCAGACTCACGCGTTCCAGCGCGATCTGCGTCAGCTCTTTGGCTTTCTTTCGCTCTACGCCATGGACCAGCAGGAACGATCGAATGAACTCTTCCCCGGTCATCCCGCGGGGGAAAGAATCAAACTGGGTGCAGTATCCAAGCTTGCGAAACAACTGTTCCGGTTGATCGGTAGGAATACCAAGTATCGTAATCCGGCCGCGGCTGGGACGTAATAGCCCGGTCATCAGGTTCATGAGGGTAGACTTCCCGGCGCCGTTTGGACCGACCAGGCTGGTAATCCCAGGCGCAATTTGAAGACTAACGCGATTGATGCCGAGAATTTCTCCGTAAAACTTCGAGACATCATCGAAGATGATCATCTCGGAATTTCGGAATTCGGATTGCGGACTCCGACTTGCGACCGGGCCGCGCTCAGATTGTGATGTCGACTCACTCATAAACTCTCAACTGCGGAATTCACCGTACAACTTCGTAAGCCTTTACCTTCCACGAAAGCAGCGCCAGGCAAACAGCACACACTAAAAACAGCATCAACCAAGCCGCCCATAAAGGCGGTTCGGTCAAAACGATTTCGCGGACGATGCGACCGTTTCTGGCCATCACCTGTCCCGTACTGCGGACGAATGTGCCAAACAGCCCGGAGGTAACGTTCTTTACCAGCGCGCCCAAACTGATGATGCTCCCCCATCTCGTCATGAAGAGGTTGTTGACCACCTCGCCAAAGATCGAGGGAATAAAAAACAGACCGAGCAATGCTCCACTGGCCACGACTCGCCATTTCACGATTGCCGAAACAGCCTGTGAGAGCAACGCGAGCAGCAGAATCCAGACCGCGCTGGAGATAAAAATCGCGCCGGCCATCCACAGGTTGTCGATAAACCAGCGAAAGCCTTCCAGATACGACTGGAAAAGAAAGAGCAGTAACTGCGGGAACCAGGTCATCGCCGAAAGAAGAATCAGCAGGACTGACATTTTACCAATCACATACTCGGTCCGTGAGAAAGGACGGCACAGGTAGAGCGGTAAAGCGTTGTTGCGCAGATCGCGCGCAACCAGCGGTGGTCCCACCAGGAGCGCGACGAAGAACGCAAAACTTCCCTGCAAGCTCACAAAGGTCTCGAAGAAAGTAGCGTCGATCGGAACCAGCTCGCGGACGTTCACTTGCAAAATCGCGAGGGCGTTCACGTTGTGATGGAGATAAATCAGAATCGCTTCCACCAACATGGGGAGGAAGCAGACCACATAGAACGCAGTAAATAGTTTTGACTTGAAAACGTCACGAAAAGCATGGCGCGGGATCACCAGAAACCGGCTCCATTCAGGAGTCAGCTTGCCGAGATACTGTTTGTAGGTATGCTCATAAACCGCCATTGCCGGTCTCCATTGCCTTCAGGAAGATATCTTCCAATGAGTCGCGTTTATAGCTCAGCCGTCTGATTTGCAGCTCCTGCTGTGCTGCGATTCGATAAATGTCACGCACCTCCACGTCGCCCTGCATGACCACCTTAACGCGGGAAGTGCCGGTCACCGCATATTCGCAACCGAGTTCGCCAAGCGCTTCGCCAAACTTTTCGACATCACCGCGAGTCTCCAGTAACAAAAACTTTCGGTTAGCTTTTCGTTCTTCTTCGAGATTGCAGTAAACCGCAATGCGGCCGTCTTTCAATATCAGGATTTCCTCACAACACTCTTCCACGTCGCGCAACAGGTGCGAAGAGAGAACAATGTTTGCCTTGCCGCTATCGCGAATCTCGCGTATCAACCGGATCATTCGCGCCCGGGCCGGCGGGTCCAGACCGTTGGTAGGCTCATCGAGGAAGATTAGCCGCGGCCCATGAACCAGGGCCTGGGCCAACTTAGCCAGCTGCTTCATTCCCAATGAATAGGTGTCAAGGCTTCGATAGCGCGCTTCGCCGAGGCCGACATAAAAAAGCGCTTCGTGAGCGCGTTCCAACGCGGCTTCGGAAGGCAGTCCGGAGAGCTCGGCCATAAGCCGGACAAACCGGACGGCACTCATTTTCGCGATAAAGGAATCGCGTTCGGGCATGTAACCGATCAGCGAACGAATGCTTTTCGCGTCAGTCGTAATGTCCTGACCGAAGATGTGCGCAGTGCCCGATGATGGGGAATGAAAACCGAGGAGGGTGTGGATCAGCGTGGTCTTGCCTGCGCCGTTGGGACCAAGCAAGCCGATGGAGCGGCCGCGTAACTCGCCTTTCAAGCTTTGCAGAATCGGTCGGCCGCCAAATGAGACGCTAAGAGAATTGAGATCTATAACGGGTGCGAAATTCGAAGGATCGTGAAGCCCCGCGGTTTCGCGAGCTTTTGTTTGTTCCTGCGTGGTCTCTGCTATCGCCATCTTGCAGACTTTATATCCCGGTTCTGATAATTCCAAACGAAACCAATTCCGAAGGCTGTTCCCATCAAGACGAATGCACCGATGAATGCAAACGCTTCGGCGCGGCCTAAAGTTCGACCGATTGCCAGAATACCGATCAGGAACACAGGAATGTTTAGCACGAGAGCAGACGCGAGCGGAAACGCGGCGGCGGGACGGCATCCACCCAGCCGTTTACGCAACCAGAACAGAGAGGGCGCATAGGCGAGTGAGAAAAGAAGTGCGGAGACGATGAGCGACGTAAGCGTCGCACCTTTTAGATCAGCGGCGCTCAGATGATCGCCTTCAACGAGGAAAAACGTGAGCAGAATGGCGGACAGACCGAGCAACCACGAGCCCAGAGAAATCGAAACTAGTTTCATATTTGAACCAACTAACGCACGCGCATTCGTTTGAGTTGAGGCTTCGCCGGAACTATTGGCGCGGTGCAATCCGACTTGCCCTCTCCAGTCATCTGGTTCGTGAGACTTCGTGAAATTTCGTGGGTCCTCAGCTTTGGTTCCGGACAAGAGTTACACGAAAGAACGTCCATCGAAGGTTTAAGGTTTTGGGCAAAGCTTCTGCAATTACTTTGCGCCCTTAGCGATTCGCTCTCTTGATTGCTCAGGAGAACTTACCGCTAAGGGCGCAGAGCCCACTAAGACCAGGACAAAACAGGCTTGTCTCTCGGACAGACAGGAATGCCTGTCCTACTTTTTGCCCATTCCATTCGCGAGAATGCTGTGGATTTCCAGAGCATTCGGTGCGCCCATCAATGTTGCGGGGCTCAAACCGAATGGACCGCCTTCGGTGTTGGCAGCGAAGGTAATGCTGTCGCCCTGCGCGTAAGCGTAAGCCAGCGTGGGCGGCATGTTAGCGGCCATCGACTTGATCGCCTGTTGATGCTCTTCCGACAACTTGCTCGCGGAACTGGCAATGCGATCCGCAAACGGTTGCACCAGTGGCGCCAGGTTGTGATAGAACACCGCGGAAAAGTTTGCGTTGCCATCGGCCGGCAATCCGGCGGTGAAACGTGACGAACGCAGCAAGCTATAACCCTGTTCCTGCCTCTGCACTGACTGCGCGACCATCGCGCGACTCGGGCCCATCACCACATAGCCATTTACGTAGGTGTAATTTACTTCCACGCCGAAGTCGACTGACTTCAGGGTGTAGTAAGTGCGGCCGCTGATATCACCGCGTTCCCAGACCAGCCCGGTCTTGCCAAACTTCGCCGCTTCCTTATTAACTTCACCGACGACGCGTTCGAGCGTCTGCTGCAGATGCGCCGAATCGTTAACTTCAAAAACCATCTTCCACGAAGGTGTCGGCAGAATTGGACCATCAATCGCGAAGGCAAACTCACCGCCGAGCGGCGCTGCAATGTCTTTGCGAATGTCCAAACCACGATCCGCCTGGTGTTTGTCCAGGTTCTTCCGCAGATCGGGTGACACGGTTTCAATCACGCCCAGCAAATCATCGACCAGCCTCACCGGGTCTTTGACCACGAAGCCTGCGACCAGGTTTGCGTCTGGCGAGATGTATTCGAGCGAACCCATCGGAGCCGGCGCGGCCAGCCACGCTGGCACTCCCCTTTGGGCGTCATTGAACGACAGCGTTGCCTGCGTGTTGGTCTTGCCTTCGACCGTCTTTTGATCGAGCACAAAGTATTTCACGCTCAGCACGCCCAGCTTCTCCAGCGCCTCGCCTTGCTTGGCGGAATCCTTGCTCCTGGAGATTTCAGACTTGGCTTTCGTCATAACTCGTTCGAGGTTGGCAGCCACTACCAGTCCGGCGCCGCCCTGATAAACCTGAGCGATGCGATTATGAAATCCACTGGAAGCAAATGCAGTAGCGCCACCGCTGCTTTTCACCCGCGCAAGCTGCTGAAGCTGCGCAAGTTTGGGACTCGCGGCAAACTGATTGCCCTGAATCCAGACGAACAGCTCCTCCGTCTTTTTGCCGGCCACGGGCGCCGTTAACGTCGCAGTAAGCGGGTCGTCAACAAAGCGGACCTGGGGTCGGCCCTGCGAATTACCTGCATACTTCGCGAGCTGCTGTTCGAGAAACTGACGGAAGCCGTCGGAGTTTTTGAGCTCTGCCAAAACCAGTGGCTCGACGGGTTCGCCCCTGTCGTCCATTGAGACAGAAACTGCAATCTCGTCGCCCAGGTAGTCGCCAAACTCGCGCACCGTCGTCATCACCTGGTCCATGTTGGGACCATGCTTGCCGGAGCGCTCTTTCTCCCACCATTCGCGCAATGCCGGATTCTGGCTGAGCCGTTCCTGCATGATGCGATGTGATTCGGCAATCGTCGATGTCAGATTCGGCAAGGCGGCATAAACCACCGTGTCTTCCGGCATTAGATCCAGCAGCGCAGTGGAATGTCGGACACCCGGCATTGCGACTTTGGACAACTCTTTATTTACAGAAGCCAAACCGGCCAGCGCCTGCGCATATTTTGCAGACTGCCGGCTCCAGGAGACCTCATCCTTGACCGAAATCATCTCGATGGCCGGATTGGTCGTGGCCTGTTCGCCGGCGCGCAGCACGCGCTCGTTGCCTTTGTGATCCAGATGGACCTCGCCTTCGATTACTGAAACGCGCGATCCCTTTGTGCCGCTGTTAACTGAAAATACAGTGCCGGTAACTGAGACCAGTGAATCACCCGTATCAACAAACAGACGTCCCTGGTCCTGCTTCGCGGCTTCCACCACGAGCGCACCGCGGTTCAAATGAATTGTCGTCCCTTGCGAGTTTTTAGTTATGAAAAACTCGGAGCGGTCCTTCATCTCAATTAACGAACCATCACCCAGACGAATAGACGCGTGCGCATCCTTCGCGGTCCGTATACGTTCGCCCTTCTCGAGTTTTTCGCCGACCGCAACGGGAGTGCTCTTCGTATCAACTATTTGATAAACGCCGCCTTCGGCTGCCTGCACGGTAGCTTCAAACTGACCACCAAACGGTGAAATCCGCTGCAGGAATGGCAGCACGAGCAAGCCGACGCCGATAACCAACGCAGCCGCGATGCCCCAACGCATCACAACCGGTTGAATGCTGTAACGGCTTGCCACGGTGGCTTTCTTCGCCGGCGCGCGGCGATACGACCGCGCTGAGCGAGCATCCCTCAAGGCCTTGCGGCAGGGAATGCACTCATGCGTGTGATCGATCAGCAGAAGGAACGCGCTTCAGATAAACTGCCGCTCAACTGCGCCGGAATGAGTGACTGAAAATCAGCGCAGTTTTCAATTCGTTCAGCCGCCGGAGCGCTGCTTGAAAGCTGGCTGGAGGTTTCAACGGCAACGCGCGCCCAAACACGCTCTGCCGCAGTTTCAACCAGGGCCGGATCGATTTTCTCATTCCGGATGCCGCTGGTCGCCTGGTCAAGAATGGAATCAAAATCGTTATTGCTTTTCATTATGTTTCTCCAGATATTGCCCGATCTCTTTTCGTAACCTCGTGCGTGCACGATGCAAAACTACGCCAACTACCATCTGCGAAGTGCCGAGCATTTTCGCTATTTCCTGGTTGTCGTAGCCTTCGTAATAACGCAACACAAACATCTCCCCAGCAGTTTTCCCCAGACGAGCAACGGCCTTGCGAATCAACTTCTGTAATTCGCGATCGGCATGCTCGACTTCAGGATTTGGAAACTTGCTTTCGAGGGCAGTTGAATCAACTTCGCTGAGCTCGACAGACTTGCTTCGGCCCCGGCTGCGAATCAGATCCAGCGAAGCATTAATGGCCGCGCGGGATAGGTAGGCCTCGGGGTTCTGCGAAAGATCGTAGGCTTCCCCACTCTTCACCAAACGCAGAAAAACTGTCTGCAAGACATCTTCGGCGTCCGCGGGACTGCCGGTGATGCGATGTGCTGCACGAAAAACTCGATCGTGATGCGCCCGGAAAAGCGTTTCCACTTCGCCCGGGGGTTCGGTGACTAGTCTCAATGTTTTAGCAACTGCCTGCAAAGTGCCCTCCTCCGCGAATCGTTTCCACCCTGTAAACGACGGTTAGAAGGCTTTATTAACAGCTTGCGAGGATTGGGTGAATCCACTAAGGCATCGGATCGAGAGTCCGTCTAGCTTGCATGTGCCTCGCCTCAGCTAAGATGCAGATAATCTCGAGGTTGGGAAGGCGGGCTTACCCCCGTTATTGGTTCTTTTATTGAGTTTTGAACAGATTCGGAAGCGTGGCAAGCCCGCCTTCCGACCCCGAGATTATTCTCTGAATTGAACCTGAACCCCGTTATTGTCCGAATCTCAGACGGTACTCATTTGAAACCAGGAAGGATCTGACCATTTCGGCTCGCTTCACCCGGTTCAGGGCCACCGCCTCATCCCGCACGTTTTCGCCCGGAAGAGTGAATTGGTTCATCTTGTCCAGCCAAAAAAAGTAGCCGCCGAAGTTGTTGTCGGGCGGATCGTCGGCATCGCGTCGCAAGTATCCAAAGTATTGCATCAGCACAAACGCCGGGTTGTATTGCTGGTTGAAAACGGAGTCACTGTCGACCACGCTCTTCAGTGCCGCAGCTCGCCCAAACGTATTCCCGCCGCCATATGCGTTTATAGCTGCCACCCGCTCGCTCGCCGTCGGCACCACACCTTCGTTGAAGAAAAGCGTGTCTACATAAACTCCGGACGCCGTTCCTACGGGAAAGAGTGAGACGAATTCTGAACTCGATACGAATTCCTCAAGGTAGGCCTGCTGATTTGCTGCCAGCAGCGTCTCCCAGCCCGTGTTCCCCACGATCACGCCATCGGTAACCCGGCGCTGGTCGCGCAGAAACCCGAGGTAACGTGGAACCGACGGGTCACTGCCGAATGCAGCCTTGTGCACGCGAATAACGAGATAACCGGTCTGCTGAAACTCAATCGAAAGGAAAAACGCGGCTGAGACATTCGTGCGTCGATCGTCTATGCAAGCGGCGTTGTTACCGCAGGCAGCGATTCGATCTTCCCAAAATAGCTGGCCCGGATTATCGGAATGTCGCGCCAGAAAATCGTGATAGTGCTGGCCCACAAAGATGTCGGTGAAATCAATCGGGTTCTGACCTGCTTCGATCGGATCGTCGGTAATGACAATCGAAGCGGTTGAGGGAGTTCCCAGCAAGGCCTGCCCGGTGCCGTTCGAAAGCGTGATGGTCAGCGTCTCCGTGCCTTCGATTTTTATATCTTCCGAAATCAGGATGTTGATCGTTTTGTTCGACTCGCCAGCCGCAAATCGGAGAGTGCCGCTGACGTGTGTGTAATCGGTGCGTTGCGAAGCGCTCACGCCCGCAGTCGTATAGTCGACCGTGGCGGGTCCGGAAACGTCGCCGGTGCGGTTGACGATTACGGTCCTAAACGTCATGTCTTCGTTGACGTTGTAGGTGGCAGCGCTAAACTGAACGACCGAGGGGCCGGCAGCCTGGGCCACGCGTACCGGTTTTAATATGGATGCGCCAACCGAGATTAACGAAAATGCGAGGATGAAAATGGCTGATCGAGCAGCACTTTGATCAGCCCCTGCTGATTGAATGTTCCTTGATCTCATTGCGGTTCTCCCTGTTGCACTCCACGCATGTGGTTCCGACAAGCGCCACCCGCTTACAAGTGGTTCTGCCAAAGCGCCACCGAGTTTTGAATCTTGAGGGGAATGGGGCGCAACAATAATAGCTTGGTCGAACCACATAGCGATAGCGGACTTGTCAGAACCACCTGCGTAAGCGGGTGGGTATTGAGTCTAGGCCTAATCAAAATCTGGCAAGGCCTCGCCCTGACGGTTTAGAACATAGTCAACCGCTATTTCAACACTGCGTAAGTTCCACAAGGGACGTTTGCTGCCCTTATCTGCCCACGGGCTCCGCTCTGACATCCAACAACCTTTCGAACGCATTCTCCTCGTTGCGTAGGCTTTAAGATCATTGAGGGCCCGCCCCGCCCCGGTCGCTCCAATTGATATGACTGCGTGAACATGGTTTGTTCGGACATTCAGAGCACACAGGGGCCACTCTCGCGTTCTGCACGTTTCGCGAATGGCGCTTCTCACGACTCGGCGTTGCGGGCCGTCTAGCTTGACGATGTCATGCGAAAGCAATTCAAGGTTGTGCGTAAGGCGATCTCGGTCTGGAGACAGGTAAGGTGCCTTGTATTGATTGTGGAAACGGTCGACTGATCCGCGTTCGTCGCCGTGCAGCCAGGTGCCGTAGGTTCGAAAGGTAAACAGATAGGCGAGCGGAATCTCCGTATCGTTCCACATAGGAAAATCCCCCACCCGCTTACGCAGGTGGTTCTGACAAAGCAACTCTCCCACCCGCTTACGCAGGTGGTTCTGACAAAGCAACTCTCCCACCCGCTACCGCAGGCGGTTCTGACAAAGCAACTCTCCCACCCGCTTACGCAGGCGGTTCTGACAAGCACGGTTGGCCCGCCCGCTTACGTAGGCGGTTCTGACAAGCACGGTTGGCCCGCCCGCTTACGCAGGCGGTTCTGACAAGCACGTTGGGCCCGCCCGCTACCGCAGCTGCGCTTCGTCGAGCGCTTCGAGCCGCTTGCGTGCCTCCGGGGCCTGAGGACTACGCGGATAACGATGCACCAACTCGCGCCACGCCGCACCGTCGTAATGAAAACGTTTTGACACTTCGTCGAAGATGAATGTGATTCCCTGCCGGTTGTAACGATCCAGACCGTTGAAGTTCAGGTAATAACTGTGCAGCGGGGCCCCACCCCCGTTCATCTCTTTCGTGTCCAACCTCCTCGAAGCGTCGCGCGAGATATGGACCGCAGCGTCTTCAGCCGCGGACGCATAGATCGACAACACTTCAGGGCGTAGCGCCGATAACCGGAAATGGTCGAGGAAGATTCGCGCTCGCGCAATCACATCGAAATCCTCAGAGCCCTTTATTAGCCGCAGGAATCTCGCATCATCACCCGCGCGCCAGGGCGAAACTATCGCCTCGCGCTGGACCCATCCGCTGGTCCTGCTCGTAACATTGACTCGATAGAACACCACCCCATCACGACCGCGCTTCTCGCCTCTGACGGCCACCAGCCCGCCTCTTCCGATCCTGCGCAATAGTTTTCCGGAGAGGTCGGGAACGAGCCTCAGCGCAGACAGTCGTTCATTCACAACGATCGCCACGCGGCCGCCGGCAGGTGCTCGCCGGATCGCAAGAGCTGGCGCGGAAAAGCAACCTGAACAGCAGATAAGAAAAACGGAAACGAATCGATGAAGGAAAGGATGTTTCACAGACACACCTCGCAATTGAGAGTAAATGGGCCAGTGGAGCCCATCTGTTTGCCAGGGGTAATAAGGTATTTCGACGACGCGCCGGAGTTTCTTAGCGGGAGGCGCGCCGTCGGGTCAGCGCTGAAATCGGAAGCTTCACGCCTGCCTGCGATACGAGTACGCGCTTGGCAAAAGCGGCATGATGAAAATGACAGATAGCAACTGCCAGCGCGTCTGCAGCGTCATGAGGTTCGGGAATGGCCGCCAATGAAAGGAGCGTTTTTACCATTTGCTGAACCTGAAATTTTTCGGCGTTGCCATGACCAACGACGGTTTGCTTTACGAGCCGTGGTGAATACTCATAGACCTCGATGGCCGCGCGCTCAGCCACCACCATCGCCACTCCACGTACCTGGCCCAGTTTCATGGTGACCTTAACGTTCGTCGCCAGAAATCCGTCTTCAATCGCGCAGGCCTCAGGCGCATGCCGGTCAATAATTTCTTCGAGGGCATTCGCGATTTTCAACAATCGCGACGGAAGCTTCTGTCCGCTCGCAGCCCTAACCACGCCGCATTCCACCAGGCGGTAGCTCCGGCCATCAGATTCAATGACGCCCCATCCGGTCGTTTCGCTGCCTGGATCGATTCCTAATACGCGCATGGTTTTTTGGTCGCCAATTGCAGCTCTCCCTCACGGTCGGGCTTCTGCCTGGGTGCTTCGGAGACTCAATTTCCAAACTGCCCGCGGCGTCCGGCAGTATACTACAGCCAAATTTCGAAGCAGCGGTTTTTCAGCCACCCCACTGTCGCCAAGGTTTACCGGATTTCTTGTAATGTTGCCGTATCGCGTTTCTTCGAGCGGTCGGTTTGCGGGATGAATTCGCAACATTTATGCGGCATAATAAAATAGAATTCCGGCCAAACACGTGCATCTAAGGTGGGCTGCTCCCCCAGGGACAAGTCTCGCGCAGCCTCCCCCAACTAAAGGAATACGTCTTGAAGAAGGATCTTGAATAAGATATGAGAAAACGACTGTTCACGATAACACTTGCAACTTTGGCGGTTTCAATCGCCGGTGGTCTGGCTGCCGTCGGTAACGCGCAGATTCCCTCCAACGTTTCGAGCGCCAGCCGAGTGGTCCAGCAACACCTGATCGGCGAAGTTACCGCAATCGATCCAGCCACCAATCAGATCACAGTGAAGACTGATGCAGGTGCGTCCGTCAGCATATCGGTAAACGCCCAGACAAGATTCCGTCGCTTACCGCCGGGCCAAACGAGCCTGGCGACCGCCGAGACGATTACTAACGCCGACGTGAAAGTGGGCGACAGAGTGCTGGTCCCGGGAGGTGCAAATTTGGCTGCTGGTGCAGCAGCAGGACAAGTGATCGTGATGGGGCGGGAAGCTGTTGCGGCCCGACGCGATCAGCAGCGAGACGATTGGCGCAGCCGCGGTGTAAATGGACGAGTGGTTTCAATCGATTCCGCGAAGAAGGAAATTACGATTGAGTCGAGATCGCGCGAGGGCGCACAGAGTTTGATTGTGGCAGCCGGCAGCAATACCCGCATTCGCCGATTTGCTCCCGGCTCAGTTCGACCGGACGATGCCGTCGCCGGGACCTTTGCCGACATCCGCGTTGGTGATCAACTGCGCGCTCTGGGAAACCGCGAGGAGTCGCGCGTGACGGCCGAAGAGATCATCTCCGGCTCAGTAACCCGGATGATGGGCACCGTTGAAAAAATTGATACGTCGCGAAATGAAATCGTGGTGAAAGACAGTCAATCCGGCAAATCGTTGGTTGTCGAACTGCTGCCGAAAACCTCGCTCCGGCGCGTGCCCGCTGATTTCGTCCAGACGCTGGAACGAATGCAACAGCAGCGCGGCCAGAACGAAAACCTCACCGAAGCGCAGCGAGCGGCCCAACGGGAAGAACGCGCTGCACGCCGGCGCGAACGCGGAAATGAGGCAACGCCGGCGACCGGCGCGCGAACTGGTGAGAACCGGCCTGGCGCGCGAGCCGCTGGACGCAATCCACAGCAAATGCTGGAAAACTTTCCAGTAATCACAGTTAACGAACTGAAAAAAGGCGACGCCGTGATGGTTACGGGAACGGGTGGTAACGATGCGTCGCGCGTGACGGCGGCTACTTTGATTTCCGGAAACGCCGAGATTCTTCAGCTCTTACAGCGACGTGCAGGCGGACGGCCTGAGGGGATGAGCCCGGGACTACCGAGCGGCGTGATGGGCGGAGGAACGGGCAGCGAACCCGAACGTCAACAGCCGGCCACACCGCCGCAGGAGTAGGACAGACATTCTTGTCTGTCCCGTGGTTGATTTCTGGAGAAGCGAACAGCAAGAGAAGATTTTCCATTTGTCGCCAGGTCTTCTGGCACGAACACCTGAGCGACAGTCTTGAACATTCAGTTTTGAAAATCCGATTTGAGGGAACGAGAGTCTAATGTTGAATCGTAGAAATGCAATCGGCGGCCATTGCCGATTACTGTTATTGGTTGCGTTGATCCTTAACGCTGGCATCGCCCTGAGCCAAAGTTCAACGGGTATTCTGCGCGGGCAGGTGCAGGATGTGCTGGGTGGACTTGTCGTCGGCGTAACGGTTACTGCCACAGACGCAGCTGGTGTCGCGCGAACCGCAACCACAGACGACCAGGGCAAATATACATTTGCCGGGTTACCGCCGGGACGTTACACGGTGCGAGTTGAGCAGCCGGGCTTTGAAGTTTTCGAACAGGCGGTCGAGGTGGTCGCAGGTACGAGCGAACCGCTCAACATCACGATCAACGTTGGGCTGGAGGCTGAGGAAGTAACCGTCACTGCCGAAACCCCAATTTCCACCGAACCGGAGTCGGACGCAGGCGCAGTTGTCATTCGCGGAGCGGCACTCGATGCATTGCCTGACGATGAAGAAGATCTGGCAGACGCGCTGCAAGCGCTGGCTGGACCATCAGCAGGGCCGGAAGGCGAAGGCGAGATTTACACCGACGGTTTTTCCGGCGGGCGCCTGCCGCCAAAAGAGTCTATCCGTGAAATTCGCATCAACCGAAATCCATTCTCCGCGGAGTATGAGCGGCTCGGTTATGGCCGCATCGAAATCTTCACCAAACCCGGAACCAACAAGATGCGCGGGCAGGCCTTCTTCAATTTCGGCGACGAAAGCCTGAATGCTCGCAATCCATATGCGCGGGTGCGCGCGCCCTACCAGGCACGCCGTTACGGCGGGAATTTGAGCGGACCAATTATCAAGGGCAAAATTTCCTTCTTCTTCGATCTACAGCGCAGCGAGACAGACGAAAACAATGTCATCAATGCGGTCGTGCTCGACGCCGCGCTCAATCCGATTGCCTTTAATCAAACTGTACAAACTCCCGTGCGCCGCACCACATTCAGCCCACGCATCGATTGGCAGTTGAATGCAAACAACACCGTGGTGGTTCGTTACACTTACGAGCGCTCCCAACGCGAGAATCAGGGCGTTGGTGACTTCAACCTGCCCGAGCGCGCTTACGACACTTCCGGCAGCCAACACACGATTCAACTTACGGAAACCGCGGTCATTAGTCAGAGGGTGATCAACGAAACGCGCTTCCAGTTTGAGCGCGATCGCAGCATCCGCGAGGGCGGTCTGCTGGCGACCACTATCCGCGTGCAGGATGCCTTCACCGGCGGCGGAGCTCAGGTGGGCTTAGCCTCGACCGACGAAGACCGGTTCGAGTTACAAAACTTCACTTCATGGTCGATGCGCTCTCATGCGCTCAAGGCGGGTGCGCGCGTGCGTCACGTCAAACTTCGTGATGTGTCTCAATCGAATTTTGCCGGCACGTTTACTTTTAACGGCACCCAAATAGTGGTTCCGGATCCGGATCCGACCAACCCCACGCGCACCCGCATCCAGACGTTCTCGTCTCTTGAACAATTCCGCCAGGTGCGTCTGGGCACACCGGGCTTTGCTGCATCCCAGTTTTCCATTTCGGCCGGCAATCCCGAAGTCAGCATTTCCCGCACAGACTTCAGTCCCTTTATTCAGGACGACTGGCGAGTGCGTCCGAACCTGACCATCTCCGCCGGACTTCGTTACGACTGGCAGACCAATATCAAGTCGAGCTTCAACTTCGCGCCGCGTCTGGCTTTCGCCTGGTCGCCTGACGGTGGAGGGCGGCAACAGAAGACTGTTATCCGCGGCGGCTTCGGCGTCTTTTACAACACGCTGAACGAAAGTCTGCTGGTGCAAACTGATCGCTTCAATGGCGTCAATCAACAACAGTTTCTGGTGACCAGCACGTCGCCGGGCGCCGCCGCAATTCTCGGTGGTTTTCCAGTTGCGCCGACGCCGGCCCAACTCACTGCCTTCGCGGTACCGCAAACTGTGCGGCGACTCGCTCCCGATCTGCTAACTCCATACACGCTTCAAACCGCGCTGAGCGTGGAGCGGCAACTTCCGAACCGCAGTACGATTTCAATAAACTTCGTCAACGCGCGCACGCTTCATGTGCTGCGTTCGCGCAATATCAACGCACCCCTTCCCGGCTCGCTCGCGCGGCCCTTTCCCGGACAGGGAAATATTTTTCAATACGAATCGAGCGGGATCTTCAATCAGCAACAGTTGATCGTTAACCTCAATAATCGGCTGAGCCAGCGGCTCACCCTCTCGGCAAACTACGTCTTCAATCGAGCGCGCAGCGACACTGATGGAGCCGGCTCTTTTCCGGCAAACCAATATGATCTCTCCGGCGAGTATGGAAGATCGTCGCAGGACATTCGCCACCGCTTTTCAGTGTTTGGAAACATCAGCGGATTGCCGTGGGGAATTCGCCTGAGTCCAATCGTAATCGCAAACTCCGGCCGGCCATTCAATATCACCGTGGGCCGCGATCTGAATGGCGACACGCTAACCAATGATCGTCCAGCGTTCGCAACCGACACGGTGGACGCAGGTTTCCGGGCCACGCCTTACGGACTCTTTGATGTGACGCCGTCCGCGGGACAACAAATCATTCCGCGCAACTACGCCACTGGCCCATCCTTCTTCGTAGTTAATTTGCGCGCCAGCAAGAGCATCGGTTTTGGTGAGCCAGTCGCCGCAACTGAAGCCACCGCTGGTGGCGGCGGTGGAAGACGTGGCGGTGGGGGCGGCGGACGAAGAGGTGGCGGTGGCGGTGGCGGGGGAGGTCGAGGCGGAGGTGGTGACGGCGGCGATGGCGACGGGCGACACCGCTACAACCTTAACTTTTCAGTCAGCGTTCAAAATCTACTCAACAACGTTAATGAGGGCGTGCCGGTTGGCAACCTGAGTTCGACATTGTTTGGCCAATCAATCAGCAGCGCCGGCGGCTTCGGGCGCGGCGGAGGCGGCGGCGGGGGCGGCTCAGCCGCAAACCGTCGTATCGATCTCCAATTGCGTTTCAGTTTCTGATATCTGTCTGTCTCCAATATTGATCTGGCCCAGTCAGCAGTTCCTTCGCCGCGCTTCTATCGCTGCAGTTTCTTTGCGCTCTTTGCGAAAGCCTTTGCGACTCTTGCGGTAAAGTCGGAAAAGACAACCGCAAAGGTCGCAAAGAGCAGACGCTAAGTTCGCAAAGAAATCCGATATCGCAGTATCACCGTCACTACCTTTCTCTGGCATTCCACGCTTAATGACGGTAAACGTCAGCCTTCACTTTTTGTCCTTGCCACAGGGCAGGCAAATCGGCAGAATTACCGCCGCCGTTCTGCAGGGCCAGTTCGAATTACTCATCATGGCAAAGACCAAAAAAATCATCTATTGGATCTCTACTGTCTGGCTTGCTTTAGGGATGACGTCAACAGCGGTTGTGCAATTGATGAAAATGCCGGAAGGCGTAGAAGGTGTTATACGCTTGGGCTATCCCGCCTATCTGCTGACAATCCTGGCTGTCTGGAAAATTCTGGGAGTTGTAGCAGTGCTTATTCCTAAATTTCCTGTACTCAAGGAATGGGCTTATGCAGGCTTTTTCTTTGCCATGTCCGGCGCGGCAATTTCACATCTGGTGGCGCGTGATCCGGTGGGTGAGATATTTCCGTCGGTGCTGCTTCTGATCCTGACCGTGGTGTCGTGGTATTTCAGACCTGAGAGCAGAAAGCTAACCTCTTAGTCATTAAATATTCATGCGCGTTCTGACAGTCAACGTCAGTCAACGACAGTCAATGGGCGCCTTACGCCAAACGAACAACAATATGAGCAATAAAAACAAACTGTCACCAGCACAACGTGAAGAGCTGCTAAGCGCGTTGAAAGACCGGTTTGAGAAAAACATGAACCGTCATAAGGGTCTTGAGTGGGCCAAAGTCCAGGCCCGGCTGGAGGCCAACCCTGAAAAACTCTGGTCGCTGAATGAAATGGAGAGAACCGGCGGTGAACCGGATGTTGTTGGCTATGACAAGAAGGCCGGCGAGTACACGTTTTATGATTGTTCAGCCGAAAGTCCCAAAGGCCGCAGAAGTGTTTGCTATGACGGTGAAGCGCTGAAATCAAGGAAAGAACACAAACCGAAAAATAGCGCCACTGAGATGGCGGCTGACATGGGCATTGAAGTCTTAACCGAAGAACAATACCGGGAGCTGCAGCAACTAGGAAACTTCGATACGAAAACATCTAGCTGGATCATAACTCCTGCCGCTGTTAGAAAACTTGGTGGCGCGCTCTTTGGTGATTACCGCTACGGCAATGTCTTCATCTATCACAACGGCGCCGAATCTTACTATGCTGCCAGAGCGTTTCGCGGCTCGCTGCGCGTCTAATCCCCGAGGCTCGGCATAGCAGTGGATTGACGGCGTGAAGCGCACATGACACAAGTAGAAATTTCCGGCATCTCACCATTTTTTATCGTTTCCAACTTACCCGCAGCTCTGTCGTTTTACCGGGACCAACTTGGGTTTGAGGTCACTTTCCATGCGCCTGCGGACGAGCCCTTCTTCGGCATCGTGCAGAGAGGTCGCGCGATGATCATGCTCAAGGACGTTGGGCTGGATCCACTGCCAAACTACATGCGATCGCCTGATGCACGCTGGGACGCTTACCTTTATGTTCCAGACCCTGACGCACTGGCGGCCGAATATGCTTCGCGCAAGGTCGAGTTTTCCAAACCGCTGAAGGACACCCATGACGGCTTGCGGGGATTCGAGCTCAAGGATGCAGATGGCTACGTCCTTTTCTTCGGACGTCCTCGGTGATCAGTGTCAGCATCTTCGTTTCCTCAGTTAGCAGTTTGCGGAACCTGAGATTTAATGCGGTCGTTAAACGACCAGCACGCGAAGCGGGCGACAGATCTCCCAGGAGCTCCCACTTAGCCGAGAGAATTTCATTTTTGAGTCACAAGATTTGAACATAAGAATGACTCGCGAAGAGCTGTCGCCCGCTGCGCGGGCTGGGTGAGTCAACTAAGTAATGGCCGTTGAAACGGTTGAGTGATCACAGGCGTCTATGGTCACCTGGCTAAAGCCACGGTGTTAATGGGAGTGTCAAACGAATACTCTACGGGGTTGGAAGTGTCGTTTCGTCGGAACCTGCGGCCTATGGACGGCGGGGTGACAGGCCTGCGAAGCTCCCGCGGAGAGTGAGTGGTGAGGACGGCCAGGCGTCACCGGGGTTCCCTCCGGCTTCCGTATCAAGGATCTCTCCGGTACTGGCCTCCTCGCAGCGGGCAAGCTCGATGACGAACCGTCCATCGAGAACATCAGAGCCTGGACGCGTGGCTGCGTGCAGAGTACCGTTGGCACGATCTGCGGGTCGGCAGCGGAGGATCCACAGTTTTTCGGCGATCTCGATCGGGAACACAAGCCGTGTCCCTGAAGCGATGCGCTCTTCTCCGTCGGTCTCGATGAGGAGGTCCCAGCCGTCTGCACTGAGCTCGACGCGGTCGTGACCTACGCTGCCGATTTTGGCGCCAGGACTCGCGTGGCCAAACCGAAGTTCGCCGCCGCCAAATAGCTTTGTCTCGACCTTCTGCGGGAGAATCCCACCGAAGGCCCGGTCCATCCGAGGCTTCTCAAGGCGGACCTCGAACGAAGGTCCCCCACTCGCTGTAACCAAATCGCCCGGCTCGTCCGGTCGGGATATGAGCCAGACGAGGCCCGCGAGTCCTGCGACCAACGCAAGTGCAATAATGATCAGCGATCTCTTGATGGATTTCTTCATGGCCCCAAGATCACCGCAGATCGCGGCGGTGGTCAAGCGAACGAAAGGATTGGTACTGGTGCAGTCTCCTTTGCGCGCTTTGCGAAAACCTTTGCGTACTCTGCGGTAAAGTTCCTAGAGACAAGCAGAAACCGCAAAGGTCGCAAGCCAACGCAAAGTTTCGCGAAGGAATGCTTCTGATCGAATCAAACTGCACAAGTGCCAAAGGGTTCTATTCAGACGAATAAGCCGATTGTATGCGGCTGAAAATTATCGCAACTGGACTTGCTACGGAGTTATATGAAACTAGGACGAATCAGTGCCCTCTTTCGTTACCCGGTTAAATCGATGGCCGGGGAATCCCTTGATGGGGCCAGGCTGGGTTTGCATGGCATCGCGGGTGATCGCAGGTTCGCTTTTCGACGACTCACCGACAAGAGCGGGGTTCCATGGCTGACTGCGAGCAAACTACCCGAGCTGCTCCTCTACAAACCAATTGGATTCAACAGCAACGCTGCCGAGCCACTGCCAACGCACGTGCGCACGCCGGACGGGAAAGAGTTTGAGCTCTGGAGCGATGAACTACGCGCCGACGTCTCCAACCGCCATGGCAGTGAAGTCGAATTGATGAATCTCAAGCATGGCATCTTCGATGACGCCTTTCTTTCAGTCATCAGCCTCAACACAGTGCATTTCGTCGAATGCGAATCAGGTCGAGAGGTTGACCTTCGCCGATTTCGACCAAACGTGGTGATCGAAACAGATGGCCTTGAGCCGTTTGCAGAAAACAGTTGGTTGGGCAGGACCTTGTTGTTTGGTGAAGAAACCGGCATGGCGGCTACGGGCGCAGATCAGGGCGCAGCTGTGGGGGTCACCATGAGAGATGAGCGATGTGTGATGGTTAATCTTGATCCTGACACTGCCGAGAAAGATTCAGAAGTAATGAAGACTGTTGTTCGTCTGAATGAGAATTGTGCCGGCGTATATGGCACGGTGGTCAGAGCGGGCGAGCTTCGTGTCGGTCAAATTGTGACCCTCGTAGATTAGGGAGGGCACCGGCGAACTGATTCGTGATCCAAATGGGGTTTGCCTCAAAAACTATTTCGGACGTGAACTGCGACGTGTAGCGTCGGCAGAAGTTAGCCCAGCTTTTCAAGGCCGGGTTTGGCATTTCGCAATGAGTGTCGGTCGCGTAGCGACGCAATGAAATAACCAGGCATTTTCAAATGCGTCGCTGACGCGACGCCTGGACTGAATGCTCGAATTGTCCCAGCCTTGAAAGGCTGGGCTAAATTCATGTCGACGCTACGCGTCAAGGCACTGCGTACAACTTTTGAGACAAGTTCTATCCCAATGGCTGAAAGCGAAGAGACAGGTTTGGCCTCAAATGCAAAACGTGAGTTGCTGCGGCATCTCGTCGCCACCGTGGCTTATCGTGGGGGCATAGCTGTATCGGATGCGCCAGACGGCTTCGCCGTATTTCGCGTAGCTGAGGGTGTGCGCACCCCGGTCGAAATCCTGGCGCACATCGGTGATCTGCTCGGCGGTTCGCTCTATTTGTTAAAGGGCGAAATGGTCTATCTAGCCTCAACTCCCCTGCCCTGGAGCGAGGAAGTATCCCGGTTCTTTTCCGCCGTGAGAGAGTTAGATTCCTATTTGGCAACAGATGGGCCGCTGGCGTATTCGGCTGAGAAGATGATTCAAGGTCCAGTCGGCGATGCGCTCACACACGTCGGGCAGATAGTGATGTTGCGTCGGTTGGCGGGGCGACCTGTGCGGGTCGAAAGTTATTTCACTGCTGAAATAGTCGCTGGTGGGATCTCCGGTGATCGTAATGGGTCGTGAGGTTGTTATCCCAAAGGACAGTTCGCCCGATGCTGGGAAAACCATTAACCGCCGCTATACAAACATCCGGATGAAGAGAAGTGGCAAGTGGCGTTTGGTTGCGCGACACGCAAGTGTCATATGCCAAAGGTAAGGACCAACCAGAGGCGTCACTCCTTGGAGTGCGCCGACCTGTCGGCGCCTTGGCCTGTTCGTAGCCGTTATCGCATCACTTCAATTCGTCCCCGCCACAATCGAACTTAAGCGACGCAATATCGTAGTAGCCTCCGGAGGTTTATACGGATGTATTGTTCAACCTGCGGTGTCGCTCTGACGCATGGCCTAAGCTACTGTAACTATTGTGGCGCGAAGTTAAATGGACCAGCCACGGGCGCGTCAAAAGCCCGGCTCGACCCGCTCATCTTCGCGATCCTCGCAACCTTCGTTTTTGGCACCTTCTCCATCACCATATTCATCGGAGTCTTGAAGGCGGCGCTCAGATTAGACAACGACGAGGTGATGGCCCTTGCCTTCGTGCCCTTTCTGGTAATGCTGGTGCTTGAATTCATTTTCGTCCGCTTGTTACTTAGGCGGGCGCGGACCGACGAAGGTGCGGGAGCAAAGGTAAAACTAAAAGGACCAGCAACCAAAGAACTCGATGCGGCCCATGCGCCCTCCTTACCGGAACATGTCCCGAGCGTGACCGAACACACCACCCGCACGTTTGACCCCCTCTACACCCGGCGCGATTCCGAGTGAACAAACGCTGTCCGCACACTGGCAACCGCCGGCCTTGTCAGCTGCGTTAGCGGGCGGCCCTCTTGTCAGAACCGCCTGCGGTAGCGGGCGGGCCTCTTGTCAGAACCGCCTGCGGTAGCGGGCGGGGCCTTGTCAGAACCGCCTGCGGTAGCAGGCGGGCCTCTTGTCAGAACCGCCTGCGGTAGCGGGCGGGCCTTGTCAGAACCGCCTGCGGTAGCGGGCGGGCCTCTTGTCAGAGCAGGCGGCCCTTGTGTGCGCGATCCGCGTTAATCGGCGGCCAATTTCTTTAGCCTGCGCAGCAGGCGACAGCATAAAGCCTGGGGCGTAAGCCCCAGGATCTCAGTGCAACAAAAACAATTGAGCCCGCGAAGCGGGCGACAGCCGTTCCGGATCCACCGGTAACGATTGCTCTGTCGCCCGCTTCGCGGGCTCGCTGTTATTCCCAACGGGTTCCTGGGGCTTGCGCCCCAGGCTTTATGCTGTCGCCAGCTCCGCGGGCTGCCTCCGGAACCCATCTGCGCACCTGGAAAAACCTATCTGTCACCATCGGCGCAGCCCCGCTGGGGTGCTCATCCCGCCCACCACGCCGCGGTGCGCGAACCTGCAATCAGCCGTTCAATTTCATTTCGCGCTTCGCGCTCATTGCGGGCGTGACGCCCGCGCTCCCAGCTAGGAAGTTGCGCAAAACTTTCAAACTCACCCACTAACACCGGCCCCTCGCGTTGACTTTTTTCATATCCCGCATTACTCTCCACGCACAATTTCCTTGCTCATCTGACGAGGTCGCCCGATTGGCCCTTGTCATCGTTAGAGTCATCGTTAAAAAGTCCCAACGCGGTAGCCAGCGAGCCCAACTGAGCTTATGCATTTCCGAGCTTGTTCGTCTCCACCTCTACTGCTTCACCTTCGCTCAGGAGTTTAGCCCTACATGCCCCGCTCAATTCGTCCCTCGTTTACCCCTACAGGTACTAGTGCGTCAACCGTCAGCCCATCGCGTCACAGTTTTTTAGAACGCATCAAGGCAAAACTGCCCGGCTTCAGCCGCGGCAAGCGACGCGCCGGCGTATTCGTTGCGGCGTTGTGCGTCTGCGCTGTAGTTGCCAGCATCTTCGTGTTTCAACGCGCGAAGGCCGACGTGTCTTTTCTTTTGATTGGCGTCAGTATTACCGAGAACTTTGACGGGATTGGAAGCTCAGGGACGGCGACGTTGCCGACCGCGTGGCGGGTTGATTCAGTATCGGCGAGCCCGACGACGAACTATGCCTTGGCTGCGACAGCGACAACGCAAGCGGCGGGTGCCTCAGACTCTTTTACAACGGGCGGCACTTACAATTTTGCTAACGGAAATAATGGCACCTCCACAGAACGAGCCGTTGGCTGGCTTTCGTCAACTGGCTATACGAGTCCGAGAAATCTATTTGTTCAGCTGACCAATAACACCAATCTCACCGTTAGTTCACTTACCGTTAACTTCGACATTGAAAAGTACCGCTCTGGAACCCGCGCATTTAATATTAATTTTTTCTCAAGCCCGGACGGTATTACATGGACGGCTCAAACTGCGGGTGATCATGCTTTTGCGGCAGATGCGAATAACACCACTTACACAAATCCTCCAAACGCAACCCCAAAGACGGTAACGATAACGGGCCTGAGTCTCGCGCAAGGTGCCAACATTTACTTGCGATGGTCCTATACTGGGGTAGGCGGCAGCAGTAATGCGCAAGGCCTCGGCATTGACAACTTCTCCGCTCAAGTAAACGTTACCCCTGCCACACTTCAATTCCGCAGCGCAGCCTCCGGCAACTGGAACGCTAACTCCACCTGGGAAATGTCCGTGGACGGCACAACCTGGCTTGCAGCCACGATGACGCCCACCGCCTCCAACGGCGCAATCGCAATCCGCAACGGTCACACAGTCACCGTTACCGCCAACGTGCTGGCCGATCAACTCGCGGTTAACACCGGCGCACTTCTCCTCGTCAACAACGGCGTCAACCTCCAGCTTGTCGACGCCGCCGGAACCGATCTGACAATCGACGGGCTCGTCGGCATTGCCGGGAATCTTGCTAACGGCGGTCAGGTGCAGGTGAATGGAACTCTGCGTCTTGACGAAGGTGGTTTCCTCAATCTTGGCTCTGGCACATACGCCTACGACCAGACTACCGGCACACTCGCTTTCAATACGACCTCGATTGCCACCGTAGATAATTCCAGTGACCACTGGCCCACCACCAATGGTCCGCAAACGGTCGAGGTCGCCTCGGGCGGAATTACAGTTAACGCGGCGCGCACCGTCGGCACTTCCCTCGCTACTTCGGGCGGAATCTTTTTTGCCAACAATCTAACTCTCAATGGTCTTTTCCGAATCTTCCCAGGTGGTTTCGTCAGTGCCTCACCTACTTACGGCAGCGCCGCGACGCTTAGTTACTTCACCGGCGGCACCTACGGCCGCGCGGGCGAATGGCTGCCCGGCGCTACCAGCGGCGCTGGCTATCCAGGCAACGTGCATATAGGCGCCAACACCACGCTCGATCTCCCGAATGGTTCAGCGACGCAGCCGTTTCAGATGGCGGGCGGTCTGACAATCGACTCCGGCTCCACCATGCAGATGGCCGGTACAACCCCACTTACGCAGCCACTCAACGTGCTCAGCGGCGTTCTGATCGTCGGCGCCTTTAACGCGTCAACATCCCCGGGTGGCGATCTTAATGTTGGCGGCAATTTCACCATCATCGGCGCCGGCACCTACACACATAATGGACGAACGCTGACGTTCAACGGCAGCGCCGCCCAGAATTGGCAAGGCATAAACGCAGACTTCGGCGCGGTACAGATCAACAACAGCGGTACCGGCGTCTCCCTTAGTTCACCGATCAACGTTCAGACACTGGCGCTTACCGACGGCAATTTGAATACTGTCTCTGCCCCGCTGACGGTTAACAATACCGGGTCGGGTGCGATCTCCGGCGGCTCTGCTTCTTCTTATGTAATCGGCCCTCTAGCGCGCGTGCTTCCCGCGAGCCTCGCTACCGGCTCCACTTATGTTTTCCCGGTCGGCAAAGCCGGCTTCAATCCTTTCGAGTTAGTTAATCCAACCACCAATGCCGGCGGAACTGTGACCCTGGCAGCTGAAGAGTTTGACGGCAACGCTGGCGGCACTGCCGGCACCGGCATGACCGCGCTCAACACAAATCGTTATTGGGGCGCATCGATCACTTCAGGCGGCGCAAACTTCGTCGACACCAGTGTGCGACTTACCGACGCGGCCGTGACCGCGGGCAACGCCATCGGTAAATCGGCGACGCAGGCGGGCACTTACGATTCGATCGACGGCACCGTCGTCGGCCAGACAATTCTCTCTGATCCCTTCTCTTCTTTCAGCTTCTTCGTTATTGGCACACCGGCGGCTCCCTGTGTTGCGCCCAGCACCGTTTACGTAGATGACAGTTTTGTTGGCACTACGCCGGGCGATGATCCCGACGGCGGCGGCGCGGCGGTCGATTTTGGCTGCGACTCGTTTGCCACTATTCAAGACGGCATCAATGGCGTGGCCCCGAGCGGTACGGTGATCGTAGCCGCGGGTGACTACTTCGAGAATCCCACGGTCAACAAGGCAGTCACTCTGCAGGGCGCGAATGTCGGCACCGCCGGTTCGGCCGCGCGCGTGGCTGAGTCGAACGTCCGCACGTTGGGCGCTTCGCAGAATGCTGTGTTCACTGTGACGTCGAACAACGTCACCATCGACGGGTTCCAAATCGATGGCGATGATCCCGGCCAGGCAGGCGCTCCGCTTACCAGCGGGGAAAATACCAACGCCAGCTATGGCGTGCGGCCGACGGGCGCAGTCAATACCATCACCGTCCAGAACAACATCATCCGGCGCGTGGCGATCGGCCTGCGCGGCGACGTTGCATCGCAGAACAACACCGTCACCGCCAACTGGTTTGACAGCATCGGCTTCTTCGACTTCGGTTACGCCGTTTCGATTCGCAACAACTACTACGCCAACATCACCAACAACAGGATGACGCGCGCGTGGACAGGCGTCCACATCAACAATCACAACGGCGCGGGTGGCCCGGTCAGTTTCAACATCACCGGCAACGAAATCCACGCCTATGCCGGCGGTATCCTCTACTGGCTGCAGTATAACGGCGCCACGGGGGCGACCATCGCGAGCAACACGATCACGGCTGAACCAACCGCCGTGGCCAACAACTTCGGCATCCTCGTGGTCTCGAATCAGGATGCGATTAGCTCAACCTTTACCGGCAACACGATCAGCGGGCACAACTACGGCATCGGCCTGTTCAATGTCCCGACCACCAACAACATCACCATTGGCTCGACCAACTCCATCAGTGGATCGACTCTGGCCGGTGTTTTGTTGACCGACAATCTCAACTTCAATCCGGTGGGGACGACAAACTTCCTCGCCGGCGGTCCGGGCGCGGCTTCGACCGTGAACCTTAACGGCCTCGCGATCACGGGCAACACGGGCAGAGGCCTAAAGGTTGAAGGCGGCACGAATGTGCAGACGTTGAACGCGACCGGCGTTAACGTCACCGGCACAAGTGGAACTCTTGGGCTGGAATTCGTCGGCGGGTTTGCCACGGCGAATGTATTGAGTTCCACGTTCACCGGTTTTGGCACCGGCATCGCGCTCGTGGATAGTTCGTCGCAGGTGGTGAACGCGAATTTCAATCGCATCATTTCAAGCACGACCGCGATTGATAATCCAAATAATCAAACGCCGAACCTTGAAAACAACTGGTGGGGTTGCAACGCTGGTCCGGGTAATGCCGGCTGCGGCGCGGTTACCGGCACCGGCGCAGACTTCAATCCGTGGATCGTGCTGCTTGGCACGGCGTCTCCTAATCCAATCACTCCGGGCGCGACCTCAACCGTCTCGGCCGACATGACGCAGAATTCCGCAGTGGTAACTCCGGTGGGCACGTTGCCGAATATTCCAGTTGCCTACTCTGCGACCAACGGCAGCATGCTGCCGACCGCCGACACAATCATCGCCGGCGCCGACAGTTCGCAATTCACTTCGGCCAACAGCAACAACGCCGTCGCGACGATTACCGTCGATAGCCAGGGCGTTAACGTGCCAATCACGGTCACTGCACCTGCGTTCTCGATCGACGACGTGACTTTGTCCGAAGGAAACAGCGGCACAACGCTGTTCACGTTTACGATTACCAAGACCGGCACCACGGCGTTCAGCTCGAGCGTGGACTACGCCACCGCTGACGGCACCGCCGTGTCTACCGGCGGCTCGCCTGACTTCACGGCCATCACGACCACGAATGTAGTTTTCGCACCCGGCGACACCACCCAGCAGTTTTCGGTCTCGGTTAACGGCGATACGAGTGTTGAGACCAATGAGGCCTTCACCGTAAATCTAACCAACGCTTCCGGCGCCACCATCTCCGACGCCAGCGGCACCGGCACGATTAACAACGACGACGCCTGCGCCGCCTTCGCCACCGTTTACGTTGACGACAATTGGGTAGGCACTACTCCGGGCACAGATCCGGATGCGGGTGGACCGGCGACCAGCTTTGGCTGCGATTCATTTGCCACGATTCAAGGTGGCGTGAATGGCGCGAGCGCGGGCGGCACCGTGCAGGTAGCGGCGGGCACTTACGACGAAGACGTCGCGATTACGAATGCCGGTTTGCAGTTGTTGGGCGCGGGCGCGGGCACAACCACCATTCGCGGCGCAATCGGCGGCGCGGGCACTACCGTCCAACTGTTCTCCAGCAACAATACTGTCGCCGGATTCACGGTAACGCGTCTCGGCAACAACACTGCCGATTGGAACGACGCTAATGGCGCACTAAACCTGGCGGGCTTTGCCATTCAGGGACAGGCCATCACCGGTGCGGTCATTCGCGACAACATCATCACCGGCAACCGCAACGGCCTGGACATCAACAACTCGAACGGCCACACGATTCGCAACAATGTGGTTGACTTCAATCGCACCGGATTCATCTTCCGCAACCAGACTGACAACACGACGGTGGTGGAAAACTTCATCACCAACAACTGGACCGTGGGAGTGCTCTTCCTCGACGCCAGCGGCGGTTCTAACAGCCCAGTCCAGACGGCTGCCAATTCCATTTTCAGCAATAACAACATCAGCGCCAACTGGTATGGCCAGATAGTTGATCGTCAAACTGGCGGTTCCCTGCCGGCGCCCGGCACCACCAACCTGAAGAACTTCCGCGGCAATTGGTTTGGAACCACGTCGCCAGTAGTCACCACCGCCAACAGTGCTGAGCCTGGTTATGCGGCGCAGATCCCCGTCGCTTACGGCGGCACGGCAACACCTCCGGGCGGCCAGCCCGACATCGCCGGTCCTGCGTCGGCCAACTTCAAATACATCCCGTTTCTGCAGAGCGGCACGGACACCAACGTCGAAACCACGCCCGGTCGCGGCACTAACGGATTCCAGGGCGTCGGCACCAGCGTGACCGTCCTGCCATCCAACCAGAACGGCTGGGTCTTCCTTCCAGATGCCGGCGGCGGCGTTGGCACTGGCGGTTTCGAGCCCGGCCCGGGCACGCCTCCGCTCGGCGAAGGCAGCGCTTTCCTGCAAGTTGACGCAGTGGCCCGCCACATCCTGGCGACCGGTGGCTATGGCGGTACGCGCATGGACCACGTCACCGATCTGAGCTACCGCACTTACCAAAATACCCTCGATCCAAACTATGCGATCTCGCTCCAGTTTGAGATTGATTGGGATCTGAACGACGGCGCCACCGCCTTCGAGGGTCGTCTCGTATTCGAGCCATACCTCTCACCCGCACAGGGCGCCGTGCAACAGAATGTCTGGCAGCCCTGGGATGCACTGGCCGGCAGATGGTACGGAACACGCACCACGGTGACTGCAAATAACGTGGGCGGCGTCACGCAGCCCTGCCTGCCCGCAGCTCCCTGCACCTGGGGTCAAGTCCTGGCGCTCTTCCCGAACGCGGGCGTTCGCAACACCCCAACCAGCCCGGTGCTTTTCAAAGCAGGTGGCCCATGGGCGCCAAACTTCGACGGGAACGTTGACGCCTTCCTGTTCGGCATCAGCGGATCAGATATCACTTACGACTTCGAGCCGAATCCAGGTCTTTCAATCAACGACGTAACGCTGGCTGAAGGTAATGCGGGACAGACTGCATACAACTTCACGGTTACGCTTTCGCGCATCTCTGACCAGATCATCACCGTCGACGTTGCTACCGCAGACGACTCGGCCACATCGCCATCGGATTTCACTGCCGTGCCCGTCACGCAGCTTACTTTCAATC
>Ga0190272_10000026_pt1 | contig 132704 bp, 114 predicted proteins | sample Popmic504T_FD_133746 | JGI IMG/M metagenome (GOLD analysis project Ga0190272, IMG submission 133746) | Populus adjacent soil microbial communities from riparian zone of Shoshone River, Wyoming, USA - 504 T | ecosystem: Environmental > Terrestrial > Soil > Riparian zone | place: USA: Wyoming... | reverse complement strand
GGGCCGGTGCGACCGGCGGCGCTTGTTGTGCCCAGGCCGTCGCGCAAACACGTGTTCCGTCGACAGGCGTGCGTTCAGGCTAGGCCAACAAGCGCCGCCGGTCGCACCGGCCCGCCGGAGGCCTCTCGTCGGCTCCCTTTCGTGGCTCCAATGCTCGCAGGAGCTGGAAGCGCGACAGGAACCGGCACCAGTGAGCCACCTCACAGCCTGATTCCTGCCTTCACCCCACACTGAATCCTTCAACAACTGGAGGAAGTGTCATGCGACGTCTCGCCGCCTCGGCCGTGGTGTTCCTTTTTGTCCTCGTTCCCCTCAACGCGCAAAACCTCGAGATTCACACCATCAACGTAGAGTGGGGGGGCAGCGTGCTCGTCGTCGGTCCGGACGGTACGACGGTGCTCCTCGAAGCCGGTGAGACCGGCATGGGCACGAACGAAGTTGTCCCGTACCTGCAGAGCATCGGCATCCAGGCCGTGGACGGTCTGGACTACACCATCGTCGGCCACCAGCACTGCGACCACCTCGGCGGGCTCGACGAAGTCGTCAACGCCGGCTACGACGTCCACACCGAGAACTACTACAACGGGAGCAGCACCACCTCGTCGTGCGTGACGAGCTGGAACACGGCCGCCGGGACGACGACCGCCGGCAGCCCCGTCTCCATGCCCGTCGGCACGGTCATCAACCTCGGCAACGGCGCCACGCTGACGTGCATCGCCCGCAACGGCAGCATCATCGGCGGCGGCAGCGTCAGCGTCAGCAACGAGAACGACCGCAGCATTGCCCTGGTCGTGAAGTACGGCGGCTTCGAATACCTCTGGGCCAGCGACCTCGGAGGAGGCGACGACGCCTGCACCGGCCGCTCCACGACGCAGACGAACGTGGAGACCACCGTCATCCAGGCCATCGCGCCGGGCGGCGCCAACCCGCTCATGTTCACGGGAGGCATCGACGTGCTGCACGTCAACCATCACGGCAGCGAGAGCAGCACCAATCCGACTTACTTCAACCTGGCCGCGCCGTCGCTGGCCGTGATCGGCGTTGGCGGCGGGCAGTCGACGGGGTGGGACCTGCCGCGCATCGACGTCGTGGACGACGTGCTGATGGGCGCCGCGTGCGTGACCGCGCCAGCGACGTTCGTCCTGCAGACGCAGGAGGGGAGTCCGGCCGGAGCGAGCCTCAGCACCAGCGGCTACTGCGTCGGCAACATCGTCGTGACCACGGACGGCCGGGAGGCGTACACCGTCGACGCCGACGGCGACGTGAACGCGGGGGCGAATGAATACGTGGCCAGCGGCCTGCCGCAGACCATCGACCTCGACGCCGTCGACATCAGCGGCTGGAAGCTCGTGCAGGCCAACGCCACGCTGAACTACACCATCCCCAGCGGCACGGTCATCCCCAACGGCGGCTACGTCATCGTCGGACGCAACGCCACGAAGGCACAGTTCCAGGCCTTCTGGGGCACCACGCTGGCCAGCAACGTCGTCTACATCAACAGCGGCGACACCATGCCCCAGATCAATGGCAGCGAGACCTACACGCTGAAGGACGAATTCAACGTCACCGTCGACGGCGCCACCTACGCCCACGACGCCTCCAGCGGCGACAGCCTGGAGCGCACGACCTGCGGCGCCTCCGGCCTGTCCGGTACCTGGACCAAGGTCGCCTCCGGCAGCGCCACCCCGGGCTGGAACGGCAAGACCGGCTGCTCCCTCGGCGTCTTCATCAACGAGAACAGCGACGCCACCGGAACGGGCAATTACGTCTACGAGTACATCGAGCTGTTCAACGGCCGGTAGGGCCGAAAAACGACGAGCGGCGCCGGGTGGCGCCGCTCGTCGACTGCAATCGGTGGAGGCCGGCCTTGTCAGGCGGCGTAGATGCGGACCAGGAACACCGTGTCTTCCTTCTTCACGGTGGCGATGGACTCCCGTCCGCGGGCGGGCTGGGAGAAGCTGACCAGCTCGCCTTCGAAATCCCTCACGTACTGCGTGATGGCCTCGTCGGCATCGCTGGCCTCGACGGTCATGCGGCGCGACTCGACCTCGTATGCGGGGCGATGCGTGTACTCGTTTGTGAGCTCCCGCGCTTCAATCGTGTATTGCAAGAGCACCCCTCCCGGATTTGCGTTAGATGCAAACAACCGAGGAGCAATTTGTGAGCCAGCTCACACTCAACGCTCGCGCATGTAGTCGTGGATCAACTGCACCGCCATGGCCCCTTCGCCGACCGCCGAGCCGACCCGTTTCACCGACCCGTGGCGTACGTCGCCGGCTACGAATACGCCGCACATGCTGCTCTCCAGCGGGGCCGGCCACTGGTCCTTGCGCCAGCCGTCGAGATGCTCGCGGCGCAGGTCGCGCCCGGTGAGCAGGAACCCTTGCTTGTCGCGGGCGATGGAGTCGGCCAGCCAGTCGGTGCGTGGCTTGGCGCCGATCCAGATGAAGAGCGCGCCGGTGGCGAGCTCGCGGCGCTCTTTCGTCTCCACGTTCTCGATGACGACCGACTCGACCCGCTCCTCGCCGTTCACCACCACCACGCTGGTTTTCGTCAACAACTTGACGTTCGGCAGCGCCTGGATGCGCTCGACGAGGTACTGCGACATGGTGGTCTCGAGCGACGGGTCGATGGTGATGATGGTCAGCGAGCGGACGTAGCGCGCCAGCAGCAGCGCCGCCTGCGCGGCGGAGTTGCCGCTGCCGAGGAGACAGACGTCGCGGTCGCGGAACCGGGCCGCCTCGGCGGCGGCAGCGCCGTAATAGACGCCCGCGCCGGCCAGCCGTTCCGCCCCTTCCACGGTCAGTTTGCGATAGGCGACGCCCGTCGCCAGGAGCACGGTGTGGCTGACGATCGTGGTTTTGTCGTCCAGCTCGAGGACGCGGTAGCCATGGTCGTCGCGCAAGCCGGTGGCGCTCTTCGTCAGGAGGATCTCGGTGCCGAACTTCTGCGCCTGCGTCACCGCGCGCGAGGCCAGCTCGGCGCCGGAGAGTCCGTCGGGAAAGCCGAGGTAGTTCTCGATGAGGGCGCTGGAGCCGGCCTGGCCGCCGGGGACGTCGCGCTCGACGATGACGGTGCGCAGTCCCTCCGAGCTGGCGTAGACCGCGGCCGCCAGGCCGGCCGGTCCGCCGCCGACAATGACGAGGTCGTAGAAGGTCTCGTCGGGCGTGGTGCTGAAGCCGAGCTTCTCCGCCAGCTCGGCATCGTCGGGATCGACCAGCTCGGAGCCGTCGGGGAAGACGATCCGCGTCGGCCCGGCCGCAGCATCATCGTCATCGGCCGCGTCGATCCAGCGGTACGGGACGCGATGCCGCGCCAGCAGGTCCTTGACGTCGTGGCAGCGCGGCTGCCACTGGTCGCCGTAGACGTGCACGATGTCGGAGCCGCCGGCGCTGGTCTCCCAGGCCCGCAGCGCGTCGCGTACGATCGGCTCCAGCGAGACTTCCGGGTCGTCCCACGGCTCGTCGACGCTGAAGTCGACCAGCCCTTCCCGTTTTGCGTCCAGCGCAAACCCGGGATCGAGCTCGCCGTCGTACAGGATGACCTTCAGCCCGGACGAGAGCTCCTTGCCGCGGCGCAGCAGCTCGCGCAGCTTCTCCTGCTCGAGCACGTGCCGCACGAGCAGCAGGACGACAGGCTGCCCGCTCTCCCCCGCCCGCTCGAGCGCCGCGCGGGCGTCGTCGATGGTCTGGGTGGTGACGATCTCGAAGGTCTCGGAGCAGTCGGCCAGGAGAAAGTCGCGCCCCCGCGCCAGATGCTCCGCATGCGGTTCAACGAGCAGGATCAGAGGACGATGCACGTGTCCGCCAGTTGCGAGGGGTGTGCCGCTGCGCTCAGGTATGAGGGATGAGGTATGAGGTATGAGTGCCCGCCGCCCACCCGCTCACCGCTCGTGTCTCGCACCTCCTCGCGAAGCTACGAGAGATGAGGTACAAGGCATGAGTGTCCCGCCGCCCCACTCATCCCTCATCCCTCATACCTCATACCTGACAGGGCACATAAATTGCTTAGTACGCTAAGTCAATGACCGGTCCCAAGGGGCGTGTGCTGGTGGTGGATGACGAGCCTGCCATTCGTGCGCTGGTGGCGAAGATCGTCGACCGTGCCGGCTACCCGGTCGACACCGCCCGCGATGGCGCCGAGGCCATCGAGAAACTGGCCACCCAGCAGTATGCCGTCATCGTCCTCGACCTCATGATGCCCAACGTCGACGGCTACGCCCTCATCGAGCACATGAAACAGCAGCAGGAACGGCGGCGCCCGGCCATCATCGTCATCAGCGCCGGCGACAGCGCTTCCCTGCGGCGTCTGGACGGCTCCGTCGTCCACTCCATCCTCCGCAAACCGTTCGACATCGACGTCCTCGGCGACCTCATCGCCGCCGGGGCGAAATCGATGGAAGACGAAGCGGAGCGCGAAGAGGGGTCCGTGATCCCCTTCCCAAAGAGCGACGCGGTCTGTTAAACCGCGGAGTGCATGTCGCTCCTCGAACGCTCGGCCCTCCGCATCGCCGTCTTCGCCGCCGGCGCACTGCTCATGTCGCTGGAAGTCGCCGCCTTCCGCATCATCGGTAAGACCTTCGGCTCCGCGCTGCGCGAGACCACCGCCGTCATCGCCATCTTCCTGGCCGCCATGGCCGTTGGCTACTGGGCGGGCGGCCGGGCCGGCGACCGCTGGCCGCGCGCCATGACCCTCGTCACCACCCTGCTCGCCGCCGCCGGCACGCTGCTCTTCGTCCCGTGGATCGACTCCGTGCTCTCACCGCAGATCGCCGCGTCGTCGTTCGCGCTGGCCACGCACGCCTTCGCCGCCACGACCGTCCTCTTCGCCATCCCGACCTTCCTCCTGGCGGCCACGTCGCCCATCGCCATCCGCCTCTTCGCCACGACCACCGGCCAGAGCGGCTCCACCGCCGGCTCGATCTCGGCTCTCTCCACGGCCGGCAGCATCGCCGGCAGCATCGTCACCGCCTTCCTCCTGATCGACTGGCTGGGGAGTATCAGCCGCACCGTGACCTTCGTCGCCGCGGGGACGCTGGCCACGGCGCTCATGGTCCTCCTCGCCCAGCGCGCCCGTCCGCGCTTCGCCCTGGCCGGCACCGTCGCCCTCCTCACCATCGTCCTCGGCGGCGCGTTCCTCCGGGCCCGTCTGCTCGAACCGCTGCCGGGAGGGAAGCGTCCCGTCTTCGTCGGCGACAGCGCGTACCACCACATCGTCGTCCGCGACCGCGGCCCCGTGCGCGACCTCCGTTTCAACGTCGGCATCCAGTCGGAGATGCTGCGCCACGACCCGTATGGCCCCGGCCTCGCCTACAGCGACGCGCTGCACATCACCCCGCTCATCCGCCCCAATACCCGCCGCATCCTCATCCTCGGCCTCGGCGGCGGCACCGCGGCGCGACAGTTCACGCACTACTACCCCAACGTGGTCGTCGACGCGGTCGAGGTCGACCCCATGGTGGTGGAGATCGCCAAACGCTACTTCATGGTGCAGCCCGGCGAGCGCCTGCGCATCCACGTCGGCGACGCGCGCACGTTCCTCAAGCAGGCCCGCGACAAGTGGGACCTGATCATCATGGATGCCTACAGCACCAACCGCTACGGCGACACCCTGCCGCCGCACCTGGCCACGCGCGAGTTCTTCCAGGAAGTGTCCACGCGGCTCAACGACGGCGGCGTCGTGCACTTTCACTGCGCTTACACAAACTCGAAGCTGATGGACGCCATGCACCGGACCATGGCCAGCGTCTTCCCCTCGGTGCTGGTGACCAGCGGCGAGCTTCTTGCGAGCCACGTCCCGATGATCGTCGGGAAGGACGAGCTGCTGGCGCGGGCCAAAGCGTCGCCGGTCAGCCGCCTCCCGGTGCTCCCGGCACACATCGCGGGACTGAGCGACGCCCCTCCGCCCCGCGACGCGATGCTGCTCACCGATGACTACGCGCCGGTCGACACGCTCCTCGGTCGCCACTGACCCGCCCGAGGGCTTTCACTACTGGCCCGACTTTTTGTCGGAGGACGAAGAGCGCGCGCTCCTCGCCGAGATCGAGACCTATCCCTTCCACGAAGTGCGCATGCGCGGCCAGGTGGCGCGGCGCACGGTCATCCACTTCGGCTGGGACTACGACTACGAAGGGTGGAAAGTCCACCCCACCACGCCGCCCTCCCCGCAGCTGCGCGATCTCGCTGACCGCTGCGCCGCCGCGGCGGGCATCGCCCCCGAGTCGCTCGAACAGTTCCTCGTCGCCCGCTACCCGCCCGGAGCCACGATCGGCTGGCACCGCGACGCCCCGATGTTCGGCAGCCCGGTCATCGGCGTCTCCCTCCTCTCTTCCTGCACGATGAAGCTCCGCCGCACCGAGGGCGAGGGCTTCGCCGTCGCCACCCGGATCCTCGAGCCACGCTCGCTCTACATCCTCGGCGGCGCCGCACGCACGCAGTGGCAGCACTCGATCCCGCCGACGAAGGCGCTGCGCTACTCGATCTCGATGCGCACGCTGCGCCGGTCGAAGAAAGACGACGGAAAGCTGCCGGCAAGCAATCCGTGACCGCGCGCCGGGCGATCGGCATATGCCGCAGACCCGGCGCTTTGGCCGCCAGGTTCGCCGACTCCGGCCGGGAGCCACGCGACCTTCCATGGAAGGTCGATCGACCCTGACTTTGTGGTGGTTCGGTCCAACCGTGTGGTGCGTCCGCCCCGCGCGTGTGATCCGCGACCTTCCATGGAAGGTCGCCGGACCTCGATGACGACCCCGAAAAACCTTCCATGGAAGGTCGCGGTGTCTCGTTTTGAGGTCATCCGACCTTCCATGGAAGGTCGCGGGAGCACAAACGTGAGGTCCACCGACCTTCCACGGAAGGTCGCCGGGTTCACCCACCACGTCGACGCACCTCACGCGTGAAGCTCGGGAGCTCACGCGTGAGGTCCGTCGACCTTCCATGGAAGGTCCGCGACTTCACGCTCGATATCGCTCGACCTTCCATGGAAGGTCGAAGGACATCTTCGTACGGCCGCTCGACCTTCCATGGAAGGTCAGCATCTGCATGAACGGAACGCTGTAGCGGCCGGCCGGGGACCCGCCGACGTGCCGCGCACCGCCGTGCTGCGTGGTCATCGCGGCGCCGGCGTCAGGAGAAGAGGATCGGTGATGAAGAGATGCGTTCCTTTTCCCGGACTGAAGGCGACGGACTTCGCCTGCCACAGGCCGCCTCGCACACGCAACGATCCGGGCCGCTTCGGTAGGTCATAGAACGCACCGGCATTGAAGCTGCCGAAACGAACGGGCCCGAAGTCCGCCAACGGCGTGAAGATCTCGCCGTCGATGTCGATCACCGGTTGGGCCGATGGCACCTCCGGAGGCAATCGTCGCGTCGGTAACCGGATCCACGCGAGCACGTTCATCCGATCGGCGGCCGGCTCGCTGCGCACGACCGCGATGGTCTTCCGAGCCGACGGCGTGGCCGGCCGGCCGATCCACACCGGCGTCCCGTTCCGGCTGACGATCGGAATGACGGACGTCCCTGCCGGAACCAGCAGAGTGGATGCTCCCGGTTCCAGCATGTACACCGGCGCCTGATACTCCGGCGTTTCGCGGCCCCACGCGAAGAAGCGATCCTCGGGACCGAGCCGGAGCGGCTCGACGTCGAGCCGTGCCGCGGGCACGACCTCGAGCCGCACCGATTTGTAGGTATCCTCGGCGCCGGATCGTTCGAGGTAGCTGAACTCGCCGCGGTGTGGCGACACGAGACCGATCTCGTTCCGCGCGTAGAAATACCATTCGCCGCGCGGAATCTGCAGGATCGTGTCCGCCGGCAGGCACTTCATCTCCCGTGTGGCGAGCAGTCCGGCGACGCGATCGTGCTCGAACGACTTCGGAAGGAAGCAGACTTCGCTTCCCTCCACTCGCGTGCCGTCATAGAACGTCTTGAATTCGATCCGTGCCGCGTACGCGTTTGCCGCGACCACGCCTGCCAGAACAGCGGCGGAACAGCCAAGGGAGACCCTCAGCAGAAACAGTTCTCGCAGCATATCTGGCAGAAGTTGCAGATCCCGAAGTCGATGGTGCAGCCGTTTCGCGGATCGCCGTTATAGGTGCAATCCTGCTCCTCGGGCGGCCCCGACATCGGGAGGCACGTGAAGTACTGAAAGCAGTCCCCCGTCATCGCGGCCTTCAGGTTGAGACCCTCCGGATATTTCAGGCGCGACCGATCGATGGGAACGGGCCGGGTCTGGTCCGGGTCAACGCTGGGAAACATCGCCACCGCGGCATTGGCGGCAACCGGGGTGATGTCGGCGGGCGCGGCCAACAAGGCAACCAGAGTCAAACTCGCGACGATCATGGCTTACCTCCATATGTCAGCACCTTAGACCTCGCGCGGCATGCCGTCAACTTCTGTCACAAAGCGTGGCGGCGTGGAGCGGCGGGCTTTAGCCCACCGCGGCTCCCACCCGTCGGCCGCGGCGGGCTAAAGCCCGCCGCTCGACACCGTCGGGCGATCTTCACCGAACCCGCGCATGGAGGCTTCCGCACCATCCATCACGCGCGGTACCCGTGTCCCTCGCTTACCTTCCGGAGATGCGGCGCGGGCCTCGCGGTCGTTCCGCGCTGGTGCGCGTCGTGCAAACGCGGGCGTCCGGAGTTGCGTGTGACGAGAACATTCGCCGCCTTCATTCTGAGCGTGACTCTTATCGGTTGCCCTGCCGATCGCGTGGCCGATTCGACGTTGCGCGGAGCCGCGGTCGACGTGCCCGTGCCGATGCGCCAGGCCGCTCCGCCGGTGCTCTCGATCATCACCCGGCTGCGGGGGCCGGAGTCGGTCCTCCACGACGCGGCGCAGGACGTCTACTTCATCAGCAACCTCCATGGCGGCCTGCAGACCGTCGACAACAACGGCTTCATCACCCGCGTCGACGCGAAGACGCTCGACGTCCAGCTCAAGTGGATCGAGGGGGGGCGCAACGGCGTGACGCTCGATGCGCCGAAGGGGATAGCCATCGTCGGCGAGACGCTGTGGGTCAGCGACATCAAGGGCGTGCGCAAGTTCGATCGCCGCACCGGTGCGCCGCGCGGTGCGGTGGCGCTGCCCGGCGCGACGCTGATCAACGATCTCGTAACCGACGGCACCAGCGTCTACGTCTCCGACACCGGCCTGCGCGTCGGACCGGGCGGCACGTTCTACGAGACCGGCACGGACGCCATCTGGAAGATCACCGCCGACCGTCCGGAGAAGATCGCCGCCGGCGCGCACCTCCTCCATCCGAACGGACTCGAATTCGTCGACGGCAAGGTCTGGGCGGTGTCGTTCGGGCCGAACGAGCTGTACGAGGTCGACGGCGGCAAGGCCGAGACGCTGGCGCGGCTCCCCGACGGACAGCTCGACGGCGTGGTGCGTCTCGACGACGGCAGCGTGCTGATCTCGAGCTGGGGCGGCGAAGGGGTCTATCGCGGCAAGCCCGGCCAGCGCTTCGAGCCGATCCTCACCGGCATGGACGCGCCGGCCGACCTCGGCTACGACGCGAAACGCCACCGTCTCCTCGTCCCCAACTCCGGTGCGAATCAGGTGACGATTCATGCAGTGCAATAGTCGACTCTTGACGGTCGGTCTGGCGATGCTCGTCGCGGCGTGCGACATGCCGGAGCCTCCGCGCCAGCCGCGCGGCGACGCCAAGGCACAGGCCAGTGGCAAGGCCCAGGTGCCGGCATTCAGCGCCGCGGTGGCCGAGGATGGGCAGTGGCTGGCGGTGCAGAAGGACTACGCCAACACCCGCTTCAGCGGCCTCAATCAGATCAACCTCTCCAACATCGACCAGCTCAAGGCCGTGACCACCTTCTCGACCGGGACCCTCGCCGGCCACGAGGCGCCGCCGCTGGTCGTCGGCGACACGATGTATCTCGTCACGCCGTTCCCCAACATCCTCTTCGCCCTCGACCTCAAGGAGCCGGGCGGCGCGACGAAGTGGGTCTACCGTCCCGATCCCGATCCGGCCGCGCAGGGCGTGGCCTGCTGCGACGTCGTCAACCGCGGACCCGCCTACGTCGACGGGAAGGTCATCATCAACACGCTCGACAACCACACCATCGCCGTCGACGCGAACACGGGCGCGGAGTTGTGGAACACGAAGCTGGGCGACATCAACAAGGGCGAGACCATGACCATGGCCCCGCTGGTGGTGAAGGACAAGGTGCTGGTCGGCAACAGCGGCGGCGAGCTGGGCGTGCGCGGCTGGCTGACGGCGCTGGACGTGAACACGGGGAAGATCGTCTGGCGCGCGTACAGCACGGGCCCGGACAGCGACGTCCTGATCGGCCCGCGCTTCAAGCCGTTCTACCCGATGGACCAGGGCCCGGAGCTCGGCGTCAAAACGTGGCCCCCCGAGGGGTGGAAGACGGGCGGCGGGACGGTGTGGGGGTGGATCTCGTACGACCCGGAACTGAACCTGGTGTACTACGGCACCGGCAACCCGGGACCGTGGAACCCGGAGCAGCGCCCCGGCGACAACAAGTGGACGTGCACGCTGTTCGCGCGCGACGCGGACACGGGCGAGGCCCGCTGGGCGTACCAGCTCGGGCCGCACGATCTCTACGACTACGACTCGGTCAACGAATCGATCCTGCTCGATCTGACCATCGGCGGCCGCCTGCGCAAGGTGCTGGTGCGGCCGGAGCGCAACGGCTACGTCTATGTGATGGACCGGCTGACCGGCGAGGTGCTGTCGGCGAAGGCATTCGCGCACATCAATTCGACGGCCGGCGTGGACCTGAAGACGGGACGCATCCGCGAGGTGAAGTCGAAGGAGCCGAAGGTCGGCAAGGTGGTCCGCGACATCTGTCCGGCGGCGCCGGGCGCCAAGGACTGGCAACCCTCGGCCTTCTCGCCGCGCACGGGCCTGATCTACATGACGCACCAGAATCTGTGCATGGACTTCGAGGGCGTAGAGGCGAATTACATCGCCGGCACGCCGTACGTCGGCGCGAACGTGAAGATGTACGCCGGCCCCGGCGGCCACCGCGGCGAGGTGACGGCCTGGGACCCGGTGCGCGGCCACGCGATCTGGAAGATCCGCGAGAAGTTCCCGGTCTGGAGCGGCGCCCTGGCCACGGGCGGCGACCTGGTGTTCTACGGGACGATGGACGGCTGGGCGAAGGCGATCGACGCCCGCACGGGTACGGAGCGCTGGAAGTTCAAGGTGGGCTCCGGAATCATCGCCCCGCCGATGACGTACCGCGGCCCGGACGGGAAGCAGTACGTGGCTTTCGTGGCCGGTGTGGGCGGCTGGGCGGGCGCGGTGGTCTCCGCCGACCTCGACACGCGCGACGAGACGGCCGCCCTCGGCTTCGCCAACGCCATGCGCGACCTGAAGAACGCCACCACGCGAGGAGGAATGCTCTATGTCTTCTCGCTGTGATCGGGGCGTGTGCTGTCCGCCCGCCCCGGGGAACGACCGGGAGGCCTCCGGCGGGCCGGTACGACCGGCAGCGCTTGGTGTGCCCATGTCGTCGCGCAAACATGTGTTTCGTCGACAGGCGTGCATTCAGGCCAGGCCAACCAGCGCTGCCGGTCGTACCGGCCCGCCGGAGGCCCCTCGTCGTCCCCAGGGTGGGTGGAAAGCGCGCGCCCTGCTCGCGGCGATGACATGCGTCATCGCGCTCTCCGCGTCCGCGGCGGAGTTGCGCGTCTGCTCCGATCCGAACAACCTTCCCTTCTCCAACCAGCGGGAGCAGGGCTTCGAGAACAAGCTGGCGCGGCTCATCGCCAGGGACCTGGGGGCGAGCGTCACCTACTACTGGTTCGCCCAGCGGCGCGGGTTCGTGCGCAACACCCTCGGCGCGAAGAAATGCGACGTCATCATGGGCGTGCCGAGCAGCTTCGAGCTCGCGCTGACCACGCGTCCGTACTATCGCTCCGGCTACGTCTTCGTCACCCGGCGCGACCGGCGGCTGGACATCGACTCGCTGGACGATCCGCGGCTGCGCAAGCTGAAGATCGGCGTGCAGATGATCGGCGACGACTACGCCAGCTCGCCGCCCGCGCACGCCCTGGCCAGCCGTGGCATGACCGGCAACGTCGTCGGCTACAGCGTCTACGGCGACTACGCGCAGCCCGATCCCACGCGGCGCATCGTCGACGCCGTCGCCAGGCGCGAGGTCGATCTGAGTGCCGTCTGGGGGCCGACCGCGGGCTACTTCGCGAAGCAGAGCAGCGTGCCGCTGAAAGTCACGCGCTTCACTCCCGAGATCGATCTCCCCTTCCTCCCCTTCGTCTTCGACATCTCCATGGCCGTGCGCCGCGAGGATGTCGCGCTGCGCGACCGCCTCGACGCCATCCTCGAAAAACGCCGCCCCGAGATCGACGCCATCCTGCGCGAGTACGGCGTGCCGCGCGCGGAGGGGCTGTGACCAGCTCGCAGGTCGCAGCTCGCAGCTCGCAGGAGGACGCCGCGAGCCATCGTGCTCCTGCGCCCTGCGACCTCCGATCTGCGCCCTCGCCTCAAGCTCCTGCGAGCTGCCAGCTGCCAGCTGCGAGCTGCCTCCGCGTCCTGCTCACTGTGCTCTGTCTCCTCGCCCTCGCCTGCGAGCGCGAAGAGCGGCGGTTCCGCGAGATGCCGTCCGCCGCGGCGCGGCGCAATACCGAGCGGCTCGTGTCGCTCGTGCCGGGGCCGTATACGGCCGACGTTCAGGTCGACAATCCGTACGGCTACAACGCGTACGCCATCTCCGAGGGGAAGCGGCTGTTCACCTGGTACAACTGCGTCGGGTGCCATGCCAATGGCGGGGGAGGCATGGGGCCGCCGCTGATGGACGACCGCTGGATCTACGGCAGCGATCCGGAGAACATCTTCGCCACCATCGTCGAAGGACGACCGAACGGCATGCCCGCCTTCCGCGGCAAACTGCCGGAGTATCAGGTCTGGCAGCTCGTGGCTTACGTCCAGTCGCTGAGCGGCAACGTGTCGAAGGACGCGGCCAGCGGACGGCAGGACAACATGCAGATCCGCAAGCAGGAGCAGGCCCTCCCCGACCTCGAGCCGGAGAAGGCGCCGGCACCGCACCCATGACCATCCTCGCGTCGGGAATCCAGTCGGCGCTCGAGCCGGCCGGCATGCAGGCCGAGAAGATCGGCCGCCTCTGGAACCTCTTCCTCGGCGTCAGCGTCGTGGTCTGGGTCCTGGTGATGCTCTTCCTCCTGGCCGCGCTGCTCCGGCGCCGGCCGGAGATCATCCCCAACGCCACCTCGCCGCGCGTGCGGCTGGCGGTCTCCATCGCCACCGGCCTGACCGTGCTCACGCTGTTCGGACTCCTCACGGCCAGCATCTTCACCAGCCGCGGCATCGCCGACGTCCCCGACCGCGCCATCCAGATCGCCGTCTACGGCCGGCAGTGGTGGTGGCAGGTCGAGTACGACGACGTCGACAAGAGCAGGCGCTTCTCGACGGCCAACGAGCTGACCATCCCCGTCGGCGTGCCCGTCACGCTGCACCTGCAGTCGACGGACGTCATCCACAGCTTCTGGGTGCCGAACCTCCACGGCAAGCGCGATCTGATCCCCGGCAAACCGGCGAAGACGTTCACGCTGCAGGCCGACCGTCCCGGCGTTTACCGCGGCCAGTGCGCGGAGTTCTGCGGCTACCAGCACGCCAACATGGCCCTCTGGGTCACCGCCGTGCCGATGGCCGAGTACCTGCGCTGGGTCGACGCGTCGCGGATGCCGTCGAAGGTGCCGTCGACGCCGAAGCAGCGCAAGGGGCAGGAAGTGTTCATGAATTCGCCCTGCCCGCTCTGCCACACGATCCAGGGCACGCCGGCGAGCGGCAGGACCGGCCCCGACCTCACCCACTTTGCCTCGCGCCGTTCCATCGCCGCCGGTACCGTTCCGAACCGCCGCGGCTTCCTCGGCGGCTGGATCCTCGACGCGCAGCACATCAAGCCGGGCAGCCAGATGCCGTCGATCCCGCTCGAGCAGGGAGAGCTCGAGCCGCTGATCGACTACCTGGAGAGCCTGCGATGAGCGGCACGGACGCGCGCCATGGCGCGCATGTGGGCCACGTCACCCCGCTCCCCCACGAAGAAGAGCACGGCCCCTACTCCCTCCCCGGCGACGAGAAGCTGCACGAGGAGCTCGAGAAGACGTGGGCGCCGGCGAAGGGGCCCTTCCGCTGGTTCATGCAGGTCGACCATCACGTCCTCGGCAAGCGCTTCGTCATCACCGCCTTCATCTGGTTCGGCCTGGGCGGCATCCTGGCGATGCTGATGCGCACGCAGCTGGCGCGGCCCGAGAACACCTTCCTCTCCGCCGACCAGTACAACCAGATCTTCACGCTGCACGGCGTGACGATGATGTTCCTCTTCGCCGTCCCGGTCATGGAAGCCATCGCCATCTACATGGTGCCGATGATGGTCGGCTCGCGCGCGCTCGCCTTCCCGCGACTGACCGCCTACTCGTATTACATGTTCCTCTTCGGCGGCATCCTGATCTACACCGCCTTCTTCCTGAACATGGCGCCGGACACGGGCTGGTTCAGCTACTTCCCGCTGTCGTCGCCGGAGTTCGCGCCGGGGAAGCGCGTCGACGTCTGGGCGCAGCTGGTCAACTTCACCGAGATCTCCGCGCTGGCCGTGGCCATCGAGTTGATCGTGACGATCCTCAAACAGCGCGCGCCGGGCATGTCGGTGAACCGCATCCCCCTGTACGTCTGGTCGATGCTCGTGACGTCGTTCATGATCGTCTTCGCCATGCCGGCCGTGATGATGGCCAGCAACTTCATGGCCATGGACCGCCTCGTGGGCACGCACTTCTTCAACCCCGCCGAGGGGGGCGACCCGCTGCTGTGGCAGCACATGTTCTGGTTCTTCGGGCACCCCGAGGTGTACATCATCTTCATCCCGGCGCTGGGAATGGTGTCGTCGATCGTGACCGCGTTCTGCCGGCGCAAAGTGTTCGGCTACACGGCCATGGTGCTCTCGCAGATCGCCACGGGGTTCATCGGCTTCGGACTGTGGGTGCACCACATGTTCGCCACCGGACTGCCGCAGTCGGGGGAGAGCTTCTTCACCGCGGCCAGCATGATGATCGCCATCCCCAGCGGCATCCAGATCTTCTGCTGGATCGCCACCATCTGGATGGGGAAGCCGCAGTACCGGCCGCCGCTGATGTTCGTCCTCGGCTTCGTGGCCATCTTCGTCCTGGGCGGCCTGTCGGGCGTGATGGTGGCGTCGATCCCGATCGACCTGCAGGTGCACGACACCTTCTTCGTCGTCGCGCACCTGCACTACGTCCTCATCGGCGGCGCGGTCTTCCCGCTCCTCGGCGTCCTCTATTACTGGTTCCCGAAGATCACCGGCCGCATGCAGAACGAGCGCGCCGGCCACGTCAGCTTCTGGCTGATGTTCATCGGCTTCAACCTGACCTTCTTCCCCATGCACAAGCTGGGGCTGATCGGCATGACCCGCCGCATCTACACCTATCACCCCGAGACCGGCTGGGGCTCGCTCAACCTCGTCTCCACGATCGGCGCCGCGGTGCTCTCCGCCGGCGTGCTGACGTACGTCGTCAACGCGCTCGTCTCCGCGAAGCGCGGCCCGCTCTCCGGCCGCGACCCCTGGCACGGCCCGACGCTGGAGTGGGCCACGGCCTCGCCGCCGCCGCACTACAACTTCATCCACATGCCGGTCGTCAACGACACCGAGCCGCTGTGGCACGCGCCGGAGCACGCGCCGCTCGTCACCGGTCTCAAGACCGACGCGAAGGAAGTGCTGATCACGCGCACGTTCGACGCGGAACCGGATCACCGCTACACCTATCCGAAGCCGACGCCGTGGCCATTCCTCACCGCCGTGGCCACGGGACTCATGTTCGTCGGCCTCCTCTTCTCGCCGTGGGCGATGGTGATCGGGCTGCCGATCGCGACGGTCATGGCCATCGGCTGGTTCTGGCCGACCACGCCGCAGAAGGAAGGCCAGGCGTGATCCAGCGGCAGACCATCGACGTCTCGGCCCTGACCGATCACGCCTTCGGCAGCCGCAGCATCATGTGGTGGTCGACCATGGCCATCATCGCCATCGAGGGGACGGTCTTCCTCGTGGCCATCGCCAGCTACTTCTACCTGCAGGGCAACGAGGAGACCTGGCCGCCGCCCGACACGCAGCTCCCCGGCCTGCTGTGGGGCACGGTCAACCTCGGGATCATGCTGGCCAGCATGATCCCGAACGCCATCGTGAAGAGGGCCGCCGAGGACATGAACATGCGCACCGTGCGGGTCTGGATGGTGGTGGCGGACCTCTTCGCCTTCGCCTTCGTAGCCGTGCGCGCGTTCGAGTTCCGGGAACTGCACGTGAGCTGGGACACGAACGCCTACGGCTCGCTGACGTGGATGCTCCTCGGCCTGCACACCGTCCATCTCGTCACCGATCTCGCCGACTCGGTGGTGCTCACGGTGCTGATGTTCACCCGCCACGGCTACGAGCCGCGCCGCTTCGTCGACGTGGCCGAGAACTGTTTCTACTGGTACTTCGTCGTGCTGTCGTGGCCCGTGCTCTACGCGGTGCTGTACTGGGCGCCGCGCCTGCTCTGAGGGAAAAGGATGTCGAAGCCAAAGCCGCTGAAGACCGACTTCCGCACGCACGACAAGTGGCTCGTGTTCGCCTTCGCCCTCGGCCCGCTGGCCGCGCTGAGCAACCTGACGCTGAGCTACATCCTCGTGCCGGAGAGCTGCATGCGCGGCTCGAAGCTGATGCTGCACGTCAGCGCGGCGTCGTTCTTCGTGCTGACCGCCGTGGCGGCGCTGATCGCGTGGCGGGTGCGGGAGCAGATCGGCGCCCCGCACGCGGACGACCTCCACGAGCGCACGCGCTGGCTCGCCGACGGCGCCATCATCCTGGCCATCTCCTCGGCCGTGCTGATCCTGGCCATGGAGATCCCGAACGTGATCCTGAGGAGCTGCGATTGATGCGCCCCGCAGCGCCGCCTGACGGAGCGCCGGCTTCCAGCCGGCCAGTCCGCCGGCTTCCAGCCGGCCGGTCGCTCGGCGGCCGGCTGGAAGCCAGCGCCCCGGCCGGCTGGAAGCCGGCGCTCCCGCTCCTCCTCCTCCTCGCCCCGCCCGCCCTCGCCCACGACGGCCTCCATCCCGCCGACTGGTGGAACGGCGCCACCGCCCTCTCCCTCCTCGCCATCCTCTCCCTCTACGTCCTCGGCCTTACCCGCCTCTGGCGCAGCGAGGGCGGACGCCACACCATCCGCCGCTGGCAGGCGGCGGCGTTCTTCGTGGGGTGGGCGGCGGCGGCGGTCGCGCTCCTCTCCCCGCTCGACCGCTGGAGCGACGTGCTCTTCTCCGCGCACATGGCCCAGCACGAGTTGCTGATGCTCATCGCCGCGCCGCTGATGGTCGCCGGACGCCCCTTCATCGCCATGCTCTGGGGCGTCTCCGCGTCGCAGCGGGAGCTCATCGCGGCAATGACCCGGCGCGTCGAACGGCCGTGGGAGCTCCTCACCGGCCCCGTGACCGTGCTCGTGCTGCATGCAGTGGTGCTCTGGGCCTGGCATGTGCCGGCGCTCTTCGAGTCCGCGCTGCGCAGCGAGTCGGTGCACGTCTTCCAGCACCTCGGCTTCTTCGTCACCGCCGCGCTCTTCTGGTGGGCGTTGATCCACGGCCGCTACGGCCGCCTCGGCTACGGCGTGGCCGTGCTCTACGTCTTCCTCACGGCCATGCACACGCAGATCCTCGGCGCGCTGCTGACGTTCGGGACGCGGATCTGGTATCCGACCCACGCCGCGCGCACTGCCGCCGCGGGCGTGAGCGCCATCGACGATCAGCAGTTCGCGGGCGTACTGATGTGGATTCCGTTCGGCGTCGTCTTCCTCTGCATCGCCCTCGCTCTCTTCGCCGCCTGGCTCGGCGAGGCGGAGCGGCGCGTCGTCATCGCGCGCGGAGAGAACGGATGAAGCGCGCGCTCGTCCTGTTGCTGGTGTTCGCGGCCTGCCATCCGCAGGACGACCGCACCGCGCGCCAGCTCACCGGCGGCGAGCCCGATCGCGGCCGCATCGCCATCCGTGCCTACGGCTGCGGCGCCTGTCACGTCGTGCCGGGCGTGCGCGGCGCGACGGGCCTCGTCGGACCGCCACTGACGAACATCGCCGACCGGCTCTATCTCGCCGGCCAGCTCCCGAACACGCCCGACAACATGAAGCGCTGGATCCGCGAGCCGCAGAAGATCGAGAGCGGCACGGTCATGCCCAACCTGAACGTTTCGGAGGGAGACGCGCGCGACATGGCCGCGTATCTCTACACCCTGCGCGAATGAAGAACGCCCTCGCCGCCGCCGCGCTGTTCCTCGCCGCCTGCACGCCGGAGACGGAGCAGCACGCGCACCCGCGCTTCGCACAGTCGACGCCGGCCCCCGTCCTCGCGCCGCAGGACCGTGACTTTCTCGACCGCGCCGCCGAAGGAAGCAACGCGGAGATCACGATGGGACGGCTCGTCGAAACACGCGCCCTCTCCCCCGCCGTGAAGGCGTACGGCCGGATGATGGTCGCCGACCACACCGCCATCAACCGCCGCCTGGCCGCCATCGCCGCCCGCCACCGCATCACCCTCCCCACGTCCCTCGGCGACCACCAGGCCGGCTACGACCGCGTCGTCGATCTCCGCCTGGAACTGTTCGACCAGGAGTTCATGCAGGTGATGAACGAGGATCACGACCTGGCCCGCGAGCTGTTCCGCTCCGAGGCCACCGGCGGCCACGACCCGCTACTGAAAGCCTTCGCCGCACAGACGCTCCCGACGATCGAAGCGCACCTCACCCACGCCAAGTCGATGGCCAACGGGATCTCGCCGACGCCGTAGGGAGAAACGACGTGACTCGTTACTCGTTGCTCGTCCAACGTGCCTCAACGCACCCCGGACGAGCAACGAGCAACGCCTACACGACGACGCGATTCCGCCCGCCGCGCTTCGCCTCGTACAGACACGCATCCGCGCGTGCGACGAGCGCGTCCGCGCTGTCGCCGTCCGGAACCGTCGCGGCGACGCCGACGCTGAGCGTGACGACGCCCGTGGGCGAGCCGTCGTGCGGGAGTTGCAGCGACTCGACGGCGGCGCGGAGCGACTCGCCGAGCTGCGCGGCCTCCGAGGGGCCGCAGCCGGCGGCCATCACCACGAACTCCTCACCGCCGAAGCGGGCCACGAGGTGGCCGTTGGCGCGGGTGCGGAGCTGCGTGGCCACGTGGCGCAGGACGTCGTCGCCGCGCTGGTGGCCGTAGCGGTCGTTGTACGACTTGAACGCGTCGACGTCGATCATCAGCGCCGCCACCGGCAGCCGCTCCCGCGAGGCGCGCTGCCACTCCGCGGCCAGCGTCTCCTCGAACTTGCGGCGGTTGGCGATGCCGGTCAGCGGATCGCTGACCGAGAGCTCGCGCACGGCGCGGTAGAGACGCGCGTGGTCGACCGCCACGGCCGCGTGCTGGGCGACGGCCATGACCGTCTTCGCCTGCCGCTCGCCATACGCGTGGGGACGGCGCGAGTCGAGCGTCAGCGCGCCGATGATCTGATCGCGCACGACGAGCGGCACGCCGAGGACCGTGCGGATGTCGGGCATCGCCTCCACGCCGAACCAGAGATCCTGGTCCTCGGGGAGCGAGACGAGCAGCGGCTCCGGATTGCCGGCCAGCCGCGCGTTGAATGGATGCGTCGCCAGCGGACGCACGCGCCCGATCTCCTCCGGCGGCAGGTTGCGCACGGCGAGCACGCACATCGCGTCGTCTTCCAAGAGCTGCACCGAGCCGGTGTCGAAGTCGATCACCTGCGCGAGCTGGCCGAGGATCTCGTTCAGGACCGTCTCGAGGTCGAGACTCTCCGTCATCGCCGCGGCGATCGTGTAGAGCCGCTCGGTCTCCGCCTTCGCGTCGCGGACGGCGTCGATCATCGACGTCCGATAGCGCTCCTCGATATAGCCGACCCAGATGCAGTAGATCGCCGCGCCGGCGATGACCGCGACTTTGCCCCACGCCAGCGGCCCGATCGCCGTGCCCGCGTACACGAGCATGGCCAGATAGGCGACGGCGGCGCTGACGCTGACCGAGATGGCCCGCGTGCCGCTCAGGTAGGACTGGCTGACCACCGGGATCAGGATCAGCACGAACAGCCAGCTCCGGTCCGCGCCGGAAAGATAGACGGCGATGGCGATCACCCACGGATCGAGCAGCGTGATGCCGAACGCCAGCCGCGCCCGGTGCCGCTCGCGGGGACGGAGGTAGTGGAAGTGCAGGATGAGCCACGCCGTACCGACGTAGCCGATGGCGATGGCGGCGTAGCCCAGCGTCACGGCGAACGGGAGCTGCGGGTTGACGAAGGAGTTGTAGAAGCCGAGGAGGATGGTCAGGAGGATGAACGACGCCGCGCGCATGGCCGGGATCTGGATCGCGTGCAGCCGATAGACGCGCCGCCAGCGGGAGTCGAAGTTCGGATGAGTGAACACGGGACGGAGAGAAGTTTACGCGGAACGCCGGCAACGTAGGGCGCGGCTTCAGCCCGCCCACCCCGCCCAAGGGGCGGGCTGAAGCCACGCCCTACGTTAGAGTACGCGGCGCATGAAACGTCTCCCCTTCCTCATCCTCCTCCTTTGCGTCGCGTGCAACCGCGCCGAGACGCCACGGCAGGCCGCCGCACCCGCCGCACTGGCGACGGCCGGCAACACCGGGCGCGGACGGCAGCTCGCGGCGCAGTACGGGTGCAACGTCTGCCACGTCATTCCGGGCGTGGACGGGCCGCAGGGATCGCTCGGGCCGTCGCTGGCGGGGATGGCTTCGCGTCCGGCCATCAGCATGGGCAGCGTGCCGAACACGCTCCCGAACGTGACGCGCTTCATCCAGGATCCGGCCACGCTGAACCCGCAGAGCAGCATGCCGGCCATGGGCATCGCCCCCAACGACGCGCAGGACATCGCCGCCTTCCTGGCCACGCTCAAATGAAACTGGCGCTGCTGCTCCTCCTGGCGCTGCCCGCGTTCGCGGAGCGGCTCTACGTCTCGAACGAGCGCGCCGGGACGATCCAGATCATCGACACGAAGTCCGACAGCGTGATCCTCACGGCGCGCATCGCCGACCGCCCCCGCGGCCTCGCCGTCTCGCCGGACGGCAGGCGTCTCTACGTCGCGGTGAGCTGGTGGCGCGACGGGAAGCGTCCGCGCACGAACGCGGAGCGCATCGCCGCGCTCGACGCGCGGACGTTGAAGAGCGTGCGCGACTACAGCGGCGGCACCGATCCGGAGTGCGTGGCCGTCTCGCCCAACGGTCAACGTCTTTACCTTTCGAACGAGGACGCCGGCACGGCCTCGATTGTCGACGTCGTCTCGGGCAGCCATCGCGAGACACTCGTCGTCGGCACCGAGCCCGAGGGCGTGACGGCCAGCCCGGACGGCAGGTGGGTGTACGTGACCGCGGAGACGAGCAACGTCGTCACCGTCATCGACGCGAAGCAGGAGAAAGTCGCGGCGAACATCATGGTCGACGCCCGGCCGCGCGTGACCATCTTCACGAAGGACGGTACGCGGGCCTGGGCCAGCGCGGAGCTCGGCGGCTCGGTGCAGCTCATCGACGTCAAGCGCCACCGCGTCCTCAAGCGGGTGAAGCTCGGCCCCACCGACAAGCCGGTGGGCATGGTCCTGTCGCCGGACGAGAAAACGCTCTACGTCGCGGCGGGCCGCGGCAACGGCGTGGCCATCGTCGACGTCGCCACGATGAAGATGACCGCGAAGATCCCCACCGGCGTCCGCGTCTGGGGCATCGCCCTCTCCGGGGACGGGCGCAAGCTCTACGCCGCGAACAGTCTCTCCAACACGATCTCGGTGATCGACACGGCCACCCGCCGGGTCGTGAAAACGATCAGGACGGACGACGGACCGTGGGCCCTGACGCTCCGGTGAGCAAAACAGGCACGAACGTAGCACCGTTGAGTGCGGTATGAGCTTTACCGTTCAGAAATCGCTCGGCAACTCGATGTTCCGCTTCGCCGTCGGCCGACGCCGCGAGCTCCGTTCCATCGACCATAACCCCGAGCTCAGTACCGGCCCGACCGGCGAGTTCATTCGCCACCGTCCCGAGATCTTCTACTCGGCCGACCTGCGCACGATCCACGTGGCCGAGGTCCCGAAACCGCGCTCGATCTCCCGAACGCCGTTCTGGCCTTCGCTCTTCGACGGGACGAAGCGCGGCTATATCAACATGGGCATGATGGCCCTCGGTGCGATCTTTCTCCTGATCGGCCTGGCCGTCCTGGCGCAGGGGAGAAAGGCAGGATGGCTCGAGGTCATCATCGGCCTGATCCTGATCGGCATCCCGATCGTCATCGCCGCGCAGAAGCGCCGCACCATCCGCATCGCTGAAGACCGCAAGCAGAAGGAGCGCGAAGAGCGCGACACGCGCAACGCGGAGCTCCTCGGCGTCTACACCTCGGCACTCGAGCGGCTGCGCGAGGACCCGAGCGACGCGAACCTGGCCCTCGTCCTCGCGGAGAACGAGAAGCTGGACCTCCCCTACGCCGTCTGGGCCGACACGGCCATCGGCACAGTGCTGCACGTCGGCTTCTCGACGCTGGCCAAGGTCGGCCCGGAGCGCGCCTCGGAAGTGGCGGCGCTGATGGACCGCTCCAGCGAGGCGGCCGGCCTCATCGCCGAGGACGCCCGTGCGGTCAAGCACGCCCTCTACTCGACCATCCTCTGGCACTTCCTGGCCGACGACCGCCTCGGGGAGGAGCAGTTGAAGATCGTCCGCTCGGTCCAGGCCGGTTTCGGCATCAAGGAGGACGACGTTCCGGTCGACACCCTGTCCGAGGCCCAGTTCGACCGCTTGCGCGGCGTCGACCATCGCAACGCCCCGCGCTGCAACACCACCGTGCCGATGAACCTGAACGAGTACTGCCTCTACATCGCGCCGGTGAAGACCTCCGAGGGGACCGAGACGAACGTCGTCGTGACGAACAAGCGCTTCATCCTCGAAGGGGCGAAGCCGGTCGAAGTGACGGTGCCGCAGATCGACGACATCACCGTCGACGCGGACCAGGCTCTCGTCTCTCTGCGGGCATCGGACCTGAAGCGGGCGCTGGCATTCCGGACCGGAGAGCCGGTTTACCTCGCCGCCATGCTCGATCTCGCCACGCGCCTGGACGACCGGCCCAAGAGCTTCGCGTGACCAATCTCTGATCCGTGCGTCCTAGAGGAATGGAATGCACGCGGCGTGAGCGTCGCTTACGCTGCGTGCAAGTCCGACCTTCAGGAGGCACAGATTTGAAGATCCCGAACATCACCGCTGCCCTCGCCCTCTCGCTCGCCGTCGCCATTCCGGCGGTGGCCCAGTCGAATGCGGCCGAGGAGGCGAAGCGCAGCGAAGCCGTCGACAAGTGGTTCACCCAGTACGACCGCAACCGCGACGGCCACGTCACGGTCGATGAGTACAGCATGGGCAAGAGCTACTTCGCCGCGCTCGACGCCAACAAGGACGGCATCCTCACCCGCGACGAGGCCAAGGCCGCGCTGACGCCGCGCAAGCGCGCCATGGACTGGAAGAAGCTCGACACCGACAAGGACGGCTACGTCACCGTCCGCGAGTGGACCGGCACGCCGGAGGAGTTCGACGAGCACGATCTCGATGGTGACCGCGTCCTCTCCAGCTACGACCGCGAGCTCGGACGCGAGATGAACCGCGCCGAGAACCGCCTCGAGGCGTTCGACAAGGACAAGGACGGCTTCGTCTCGCGCAAGGAGTGGCCCGCCGACGCCGCAACGTTCGAGCAGCGCGACCGCAACCACGACGAGAAGCTGACGGTCGAAGAGTTGATGGAAGACGTGAAGAAGAAGGGCTGAGCGCGCAAGCTCGGCGTACCAAAGGGCGGGCCGCCAGGCCCGCCTTTTTTTTATGTTACTTGCTCGCGACGAGGGTGGACTTCTTCTTCCACTCCGGGTGATACGCGAAGATCGGGCTTCCGCCGCGCAGGGTGTCGATCATCTTCCTGGCGATCTCCTTGCGCACCGCGGGGCAGCCCCAGCTCCGGCCGAGACGGCCGAGGGCGCGGACGGCGGCGCGGCTGACGTAGGGGGCGCCGTGCATGACGATGGCCCGGTCCATGGCCATGTCGTTCACGCCTTCCTCCAGCCCGCGCAGGCGCAGCGAGTAGCCGTTGCTGCCAAAGTACGGGTCGGCGGTGACGAAGAGGCCGAGGCTCGTGGCCAGGCTTCCGGGGCTGTTGGAGAAGAAGTTCGGCAGATCGCCGCCGCTGTTCTTTCCGTGGGCGACGAGCTCACGGAACAGCAGCTTCTTCGCGGCGAGGTCGAACGCCCAGAGGCGGGGCTGGGAGGACGGGAGGGAGTAATCGATGACGGTGAGGAGGTCTTTGCGCTTCACCCTCCCCTGTTCGGCCGCGCATCCGGTGGCCCGGAGCGCCATCCGCAGCACCTCGGCCTTGAGGCCCGGCGCCTGCCGGATGAGCGAGGAGACGAGTGAGTCGGAAGGCTTCGCCGCGCACGGCGTCTCGGCGCGCAACTGCGGCGCCGTCATGAACAAAACCCCTGCACAAACCGAAAGGACGATTCGCTTCATCAAGTTCCCTGAGACCAGACCGTTGGATTTACGCGAACCGCCGGGAGGACGAATCCCGCCGGCCGCGATGACCGATGATAACAGACGACGCAAGTGCCCCGGACCACGGGCGAGACGCCGGCAGTCGGAGGCGCTACACTGATCTCTGGAATGGATCGGTTTCCGGCCGAGCTCGACGACCTCCTGACCGTACGCGGACGCCGTCTGCTGAACGATCCTCCCCAGCTCGAAGCACTGATCGCGAAGAAGAAGTCGCCGCTGGTCGTGCTCGAGAACGTCATCGACGACGGCGTGGCCCGGGAGTGCATCAAGCTCCTCGACGAGGCCATGTTCCCCGCGCTGCGGCGCATGTACTTCCCCATCCCCCGCGAGGCGCTCACCGGGATGAAGCGCAATTACTCGGAGCGGCTGCCGAAGACGGTGCGGGTGCGCACGGCCACGTTCAACTCGCGGAAGTCGATCGCGCTCGACGCCGCGAAGGCGTGCGGCCTCGCGCAGATGATGGCCTCGAAGAGCTGCCTGCAGATCGCGCAGAGCGTCACCGCGCCGCCGCTGCGCAACGACTGGTGGGCGCGCCAGGTGATCTGCTACGAGCCGGGTGACTACAGCGGCCCGCACAACGACCACCATCCGCAGCGCAAGGAGGCGCGTAACGGCTTCCTCGACCTGCACATCATGTTCTCGAACGACGACGTGGCCTCGCAGTCGCTCATCTACGAGGAGCGCGGCTACCTGTCGGCGGTCCACGACGTCTCCTCGCGCGCCGCGATCGCCATCTACCGCCTGCCGTTCTGGCACTACACGACGCCGCTCGTGGCCCGTCCCGGCCGCGAGGCCACCGCACGCCGCTGGCTCCTCCTCGGCTCGTTCGACTACGACCCGCCGCTCCGTAAGCTGGAGTACTGAGTAATGGTCTTCCCCCGCTCCGTCAGCATCCGCTCGAGATAGCTCCGCAGGAACAGCTTCTCCGCGATGCGCCCGAGGATCCCCAGTGGTGCCGCGAACACCAGCACGTCCGTCATCTGCGTGATGCCGTTCTCTTCGACGAAGTAGTGATCGTGCACGAACGAACGGAACGCGCCTCGCTGCATCTCATCGCGAAAGTGCCGCGGGCGGTCGAAGGCGGTGATGCGCGAGGTGAAGTGCTGCACGACGCCGAAGTGCCGCCCACACCACGTCACTTCCTCGTTCAGCTCGATGAGCCCCGAGGTGCGTCCGCCCACCGCACGCTCGTTGGTGTGCGCCATCGACTGCACGTGCAGGTCGAGATCGCGCGCCGCGTCGAAGCAGACCTCGATCGGCGCGGCGACGAGGGTGTGGACGGTGATGGTCTGCAAGACGGTTCCTGGTTTCTGTTCCGCACTAGCAACCAGCAACCAGAAACCGGTCACTCACTTCTTCTGCAGTTCCTCGAGCGCGGCCAGCACTTCATCGCTGTGGCCGGCCGGCTTGACCGAGGGGAAGACGCGGACGAGCTTCCCCTGCGGGTCGATCAGGAACGTGTTGCGCGCGGAGAGCTTCGCCCCCTTGTACTCCATCGTCGAGGCGTACGCGTTCGAGACCTTCGCCTCGGGGTCGGAGAGGAGGCGGAACTGCAGCCCTTCCTTGGCGCAGAACTCCTTGTGCGACTCGGCCGTGTCGACGCTCACGCCGACGACGGCCGCGTTCTTGGCCTCGTACTTCGTCAGATCGCGCTGGAAATTCTGCGCCTGCAGCGTGCAGCCGCCGGTGAAGTCCTTCGGATAGAAGTACAGCACCACCCACTTGCCCCGGAAGTCCTTCAGCGACGTCTCTTTCCCCTGGTCGCTCTGCAGCGTGAACTCGGGGGCGGCGTCGCCGACCGGCGGGAACTCCGCGGCCAACGCGACGAGGGCGAACAGCAGGATGACGATGAGGGCGGCGAGCTTCTTCATGGTCCGCTGAGGATACACCGGGTCAGGCATGAGGGATGAGGTACGAGGGATGAGGTACGAGGGATGAGGTACGAGGGATGAGGTACGAGGGATGAGGTACGAGGGACGAGTGTGGCGCTGGCCCACTCATACCTCATCCCTCATACCTCGTACCTGCTATCCGTTCACGCCGACACCCGGTTCCGCCCCTCGCGCTTCGAGCGGTACAGCAGCTCGTCGGCGCGCAGCAGCAGGAACTCCGGTTGCTCGATCGAGGTCTCGGCGGCGCAGACGCCGAAGGACGACGTCAGGCGGATCTCGTCACCGTCGTAGACGAACGTCCGCCCTTCCAGCGTGGCCCGCACCTGCTCGGCGATCCCGACCGCCTTCTCCAGCGGCGTCTCCGGCAGGACGATCACGAACTCCTCGCCGCCCATGCGCGCGAAGAGGTCCGACGGCCGCACGAAGGCGTCCATGATCAGCGCCGAGCTGGCCCGCAGGACGTGGTCCCCCGCGGCGTGGCCGTGCTGGTCGTTGATCTGTTTGAAGTTGTCGAAGTCGAAGGCGATGATGCTCACCGGCCGCGTCGGCGTGGCCGTGTCGATGGCGAAACCGAGCCGCGCCACGAGGTACGAGTGGTTGAACGCGCCCGTGAGCTGGTCCGTGATCCCCCGCGCATGCAGCCCCTCGGTGAACTCGACTTCGAGCAGCGAGTCGACGTACTTGAACACGCAGTTGCCGAGCTTGAGCAGGTTGCCCTGCACCAGCGGCATCGGCGTGCGGATGCGCAGGCCGTTGAGGAGCGTGCCGTTCGTGCTGGCCAGGTCGTTGATCGTGACCGTGTCGCGCATGCGGATCACTTCCGCGTGCACGCCGCTGACGGCGCGCTCGCGGACGCGGATGTCGCACTCCGGACGCCGTCCGATGATCTGCCGTCCCGCGCGGAGGCGGAAGACCTGCCCGGGCAGGTCGCCCTCGAGCATGATCAGCGCCGGCTCGTGCTGGTGCGCGCGCTCGACCACGTCGCGCGGATCTTCCGTGTCCAGGCGCACCTCGGTGGTCTTGCGGAGAATCGACTTCTCCTCCGGACCGGGGCGGATGGCATTGCGCAGTCGTTCCAGCATGACTCGTGTACGCGACAGTTTAATACGGACACAACGTGATGCAGATCACACTCCTGCGCATGCGCCTTGCAGCCAGCCGCCCCCGTGGAACAGCGCGTCAACAGCTGGATCGAGCTGCAGGAGGCCGTTTTCGACTCCACGTGGCAGGAGCCGCTGCAGCGGCACCGCTCCAATTACGTGTTCCGCGGTACGCCCCGCGCGTCGCACGGGCTGGAGACCTCGCTGCAGACCGGCGGCTTCGAGGAGAAGGAGCGCCACCTCCTGACCAGCTTCCGCAAATACGCGCTGCGCAGCGCGGTGCACGGCGACTCGGTCTGGAACTGGCTGTCGCTGGCCAAGCATCACGGGCTGCCGACGCGCCTCCTCGACTGGACCTACTCGCCGTACGTGGCCATGCACTTTGCCACGCACGACTTCCGCCGCTTCGACGAGGACGCCGCCATCTGGTGCGTCGACTATCGCAAGACGAACCAGCTCCTGCCCGACTCGCTCCGCCGCATCCTCGAGCGCGAGGACGTCAACCTCTTCACGACCGAGCTGCTGAGCAGCGTGGCCACGTCGCTGGAGCAGTTCGACGCGCTGGCCCAGAACGACTTCGTGCTCTTCTTCGAGCCGCCGTCGCTCGACGAGCGCATCGTCAACCAGTTCGCCCTCTTCTCCCTCCCCTCCAGCCCCACGGTGCACCTGGAGTCGCTCCTCGAACAGCGCGAGGCTACCTACCGCCGCATCATCATCCCGGCGTCGCTGAAGTGGGAGGTGCGCGACAAGCTCGATCAGGCCAATATCACCGAGCGGGTGCTGTTCCCCGGCCTGGACGGCCTGTCGCAGTGGCTGAAGCGCTACTTCGCCAGGAGAAGCTGACCGGGCAGAGCTGAGCGTCAGGTGGTACACGACAGAAATCGGCGCGCCGTTCCACATCGCCGGCTCGAAGCGCCACTGTCTGACCGCCGCCAGTGCCCGCCGTTCCATCTCCGTCCCCAGCTCCGGCGGGATCTTCAACACACGCGCCGCGCAAACGCGACCTTCGGTCGTGATCACCGTGGCCACGATGATGATCCCGCGCGCGCCCTCCGGCCAGACCGGGTCGACGCGCGTGACCAGCCGCGGCGGCGTGATGGAGTGCCCGACCTGATGCGGCTCCGGCGGCGGACACTCCGCCGCCCACCACCGCTCCTCGAGCACGCGCCCCGGGGAGAGGGGACGATCCGGCACCCGCGCCGCGCGCTCGCGGCACGCGGCACCCGTCAGCACCGCCACCGCGACCGCGCAAACGCAGGCGACACGCACGCCGGCAGCGTACTACGCCGCCGCTTCCCCGATCGGCGCCTCCAGCGCCTCGTGCAGCGCCTCCGGCGTCACCGGCTTCACCAGATACGCGTCGACGCCGTACTTCAGCTTGGCCTCGTTCCGGTAGCGGATGTTCTTGTAGATGGCCGTCGTCAGGATGATGCGCGGCTGGTACGAGCTGTCGACGCTGCGGATGAAACGCGCCACCTCGAAGCCGTGCATCCCCGGCAGCAGCCCGTCGAGGATGACCACTCCCGGCCGCAGTTGCACCGCCAGCCGGATGGCCTCGTGCGCGGTCGTGGCCACGCTGATCTCACTCCGTCCCATCGCCTCGAGCTGGCTCACCAGCTCCGCGCACTGCCGCCGTTCGTCTTCCGCAATCAGGATCTTGTTTGACATTGGTCTGTTCCCTCTCTCTGTGTGAGCGGGAACACTCCACGATGACTGCCAGACCGGACGGGAGGCGCGACTCATTGCATCCACGCGACTTAAGTATGGCAGTCGCAAACGGGCACGCGTCCAGTTCACGGGAAGTGTCCGGAGTCTGGACAGTTTTCAGTTCACCACGTCCCCTTCCCGGTCCCGCTCCGTCCAGGCGCGGATCATCGACACGCTCTGGAAGCCGCGCGGCAGCTTGAGGCCGCGCTGCGCGCGTTTGCCGAGGTACTCGTCGAGATCTTTGTTCTTCAGGCTGGTGAAACGCTTGCCGGCCGTGACGATCAGCGTGCCGCCTTTCGGCACCACGGCGGTGGATACCACGCGCTCCGGCGCGATCGGCGTGCGGTGCAGCTTGATCGTCTGCACCCCCTTGCCGCGCGCGAGCGGCGGGAGCTCGGCCGCCTCGAACACCAGCAGCTTCCCTTCCGTCGACGCGGCGGCGATGAGGTCCGTCTCGTAGTCGTGCACGCGCTGCGGGCGCAGCACCTTGGCGCTGTCCGCCACGTTCACGAGCGACTTGCCGGCCTTGCGGTCCGTGACCATGTCCTCCAGCCGGGCGATGAAGCCATACCCGTCGTCGGTCGTCAGCAGCCAGAGATCATCCGGATCGCCCATCATCACGCCGACGAACGTCGCCCCGCCGGGAGGCGCGAGCGACGACGTCAGCGGCTCGCCGTGACTCTTGGCCGAGGGCAGCTCGTGCGCCGGCAGCGCGTACGTGCGGCCCGTCGAGTCGAGAAAGACCGCGAGCTGATTGCTCCGTCCCTTGGCCGCGTGCAGGAACTGGTCGCCCGACTTGTACTGCAGCGCCGTCGGATCGAGATCGTGCCCCTTCCCCGCGCGCACCCAGCCGCGGTCGGACAGGATGACCGTGACCTGCTCGGACGGGATCAGCGCCGTCGGGTCGAGTGCCTTCGCCGCCTCGCGCTCGACGATCGGCGAGCGGCGCTTGTCGCCGAACTCCTCCATGTCGCGGATCAGCTCGTCGCGGACCTGCTTGCGCAGCCGCGCCTTCGAGCCGAGGACTTTCTCGAGCTCGGAGCGCTCCTCCTGCAGCTTCTTCTGCTCCCCGCGGATCTGCATCTCCTCGAGCTTGTTGAGGAAGCGCAGCTTGAGCTCGAGGATGTAGTCAGCCTGCACCTCGGACAAACCGAACCGCGCGATCAGCGCCGGCTTCGGCTCGTCCTCGCGGCGGATGATGCGGATCACCTCGTCGACGTTGAGGTACGCGATCATCAGGCCGTCGAGGAGGTGCAGCCGCGCGTTGACGTGGTCGTAGCGGTGCTGCAGGCGGCGCCGCACCGTGTCGATGCGGAACTCCAGCCATTCGCTCAGCAGGTCGCGCAGGTTGTAGAGCCGCGGCCGGCCGTCCAGGCCGATCATGTTCATGTTCACGCGGTAGCTGCGCTCGAGGTCCGTCGTGGCGAAGAGGTGCGTCATGACTTCGTTGAGGTCGACGCGGTTCGAGCGCGGCGTGAGCACCAGGCGCGTCGGACTCTTCTGGTCCGACTCGTCGCGGAAGTCTTCGATCATCGGCAGCTTCTTCGCGTTCATCTGCTGCGCGATCTGCTGCTGCACTTTGTTGCCCGAGACCATGTACGGCAGGTCGGTGATGACGATCGAGCCGTCTTCCACTTCCCACTTCGCGCGCTGCCGCACGCCGCCGTTCCCCGTCTTGTAGATCTCCCGGATCTCCGCGGCCGGCGTGATGATCTCGGCCTCGGTCGGAAAGTCCGGTCCCTTGATGTGTTTCGTGAGCTGCGCGATCGTGGCCTCGGGGTTGTCGAGCAGCTCGATGCACGCGTTCACCACTTCGCGCAGGTTGTGCGACGGGATGTCCGTGGCCATGCCGACCGCGATCCCCGACGCGCCGTTCAGCAGCACGTGCGGCAGCCGCGACGGCAGGAGCCGCGGCTCTTTCATCGTACCGTCGAAGTTCTGTCCCCAGTCGACGGTGCCCTGTTCGAGCTCCGACAGCAGCGACTGTGCGAACCTGGCCAGCTTCGCTTCCGTGTAGCGCATGGCCGCGAACGATTTCGGATCGTCCGGCGAGCCCCAGTTCCCCTGCCCTTCCACCAATGGATAGCGCATCGAGAACGGCTGGGCCATGAGCACCATGGCCTCGTAGCAGGCCGAGTCGCCGTGCGGATGGAACTTGCCGATGACGTCGCCCACCGTACGCGCCGATTTCTTCGGCTTGGAGTTCGGGCCGAGCCCGAGCTCCGACATCGCGTAGATGATGCGCCGCTGGACCGGCTTCAGGCCGTCCGCGAGGTGCGGCAGGGCACGATCGAGGATGACGTACATCGAGTAGTCGAGGTACGCCTTGCGCGCAAAATCTCCGACCGGTAGAGACTCGATGTCGGGGAGGGTCGGGGGCGGAGGGGTGAGGGAGAGTTGATCTTTCGATTTACGAGTCGCCATCGTGATTTCTGAGCGCATAACTTACTGCATGTCGAGCCGCGCGCGCGAGGGGACGACGGGAGATCGGCCGAACTTTCCGTGTGCGTTGCTGAAAGGGACGACGAGGGGCCTCCGGCGGGCCCGTGCGACCGGCGGCGCTTGTTGGCCTGGCCAGGATAGACGCCTGTCGACGAAACACGTGTTTGCGCGACGGCATGGGCCCACTAAGCGCCGCCGGTCGCACCGGCCCGCCGGAGGCCTCCCGTCGTCCCCTTGAGCACACCAGACGAAACTTCCAGCGGCGGGCGTCGAATACCATGCAGCGCGCATGGAGACGACGTGGTCAACCATCGAAGATCTGGCCCGCACCTCCGATGACGCGGCGGTGCGGCAGAGATTCGACCGCCGCAATCTCCTCTGGCTGAGCGCCATCCTCGTCTTCTTCACCTTCGTCTCCTTCCTCGAAGTCGTCGCCGAGGCGCGCAGCAACGCCATCTGGCAGGTCCTCGTCGGGATCGCCAACTTCGCCATCTGCGCGTTCAGCCTCTTCGCCCTCTACTCGCCGCGCCTGCGCGCGTGGCCGCGCCGGTACCTCACCGCCACCCTGCTGACGTTCGTCGTCGTGCAGTACGCGTTCGTCCTCGCCTACACCAGCCGCGGCAACAACTGGATCGCCTGGGCCACCACCATCCCCTTCATGGTCCTCGGCTTCCGCATGGCCTTCGCCGAGCTCGTGCTGCTGCACACCCTGCTCGCCGTCGGCGGCCTGGTCATGCTCTTCGTCGGCCAGTCGCGCAACGGGCCGCAGATTCTCATCGCCGTCGTGATGATCAACGCCGTCACCCTCGGCGTCGGCATCGTCTTCTCCCGCCGCATGCGCAAAGAAGTCATCGGCGACCTCGGCGAGCGGCGCCTGCACGCCCGCGAGCAGCTCCGCATGCGCGACGAGCTCAAATACGCACGCGAGCTCCAGTTGAGCATGCTCCCCGACCGCGCGCCCTCGCTGCCCTGGGCCGACATCAGCAGCATCTCCGTGCCCGCGACCGAAGTCGGCGGCGACTACTACGACTACTTCGTCGAAGACGGCCGTATCGCGCTCGTCTGCGGCGACGTCGCCGGTCACGGCATGGCCGCGGGCCTCGTCCTGGCCGGACTGCGGGCCGGGTTCACGCTGCTCCGCGAGTCGCTGCACGATCCCGCTGTCGTGCTGCGCCGCCTGCACGACCTCGTCACGCAGACCAGCCGCCGCAGAATGCTCGTCACCGTCTCCGTCGTGCTCATCGACAGCGCCACCCGCCGCGCCACGATCGCCAGTGCCGGCCATCCGCCGGTCATCCTCCGCCGCGCCGACGGCACCGTCGAGACCATCGACCTCTTCGCCCCGCCCCTCGGCGTCCGCCTCCCCGTCTCCATCCCCCAGCGCACCCTCGACGTCGCCCCCGGCGACCTCTTCCTCCTCCACAGCGACGGCATCTACGAAACGCGCAGCCTCACCGGCGAGGACTACGGACTGGACCGCCTCGCCGACGTCGTCCGCACCCACGGCGGCGGCGCCGCCGAAGAGTTGCGCGACGCGATCCTGAGCGACGTCTCCACATTCCGCGGCACGCGCGAAGCCGAGGACGACATGACCCTGGTCGTCTGCCGCATGACGTAAGCGTTACTCGAGGATCTCCGCCCGGTTCCCTTCCTCGGTCAGCCACTGCTTGCGGTCCGCGGCGCGGTTCTTGGCGAGGAGCATGTCGATGGTGGCCATGGCCGGGGCGGCGTCGTCGAGGGTGAGGCGCACCAGGCGGCGGGTGTTCGGGTCCATGGTCGTCTCGCGAAGCTGCGACGGATTCATCTCGCCGAGACCCTTAAAACGCTGGATGTTGACCTTCCCCTTCAGCCCCTCGGCGGCGATGCGCGCCAGAACACCCTCCCGCTCCGCGTCGTCCAGCGCGTAGTAAACATGTTTACCAACGTCGATGCGGTAGAGCGGCGGCATGGCCACGTGGACGTGACCCTCCTCGACCAGCTTGCGGAAATGCCTCACGAAGAGCGCGCAGAGCAGCGTGGCGATGTGGGCTCCGTCCGAGTCGGCGTCGGCCAGGATGCAGACCCGCCCGTAGCGCAGCCCCTCCAGCTTGTCCGAGCCCGGGTCGACGCCGAGGGCCACGGCGATGTCGTGGACCTCTTGCGAGGAGAGCACCTCGTTCGACTCCACCTCCCACGTATTCAGGATCTTTCCCCGGAGGGGCATGATGGCCTGGAACTCGCGGTCGCGGGCCTGCTTGGCCGAGCCGCCGGCGGAGTCGCCTTCGACGAGGAACAGCTCCGTGCGCGAGAGGTCCTGCGCCGTGCAGTCGGCCAGCTTGCCGGGGAGCGCGGGGCCGGACGTCAGCTTCTTCCGCTCCACCTTCTTCGACTGCTTGAGCCGCACCAGCGCCTGGTTGATGGCGACGTTGGCGATCTTCTCCGCGTCGGCGACGTTGTTGTTCAGCCAGATCGAGAAGGCGTCCTGCGTCACGCCGGAGACGAACGCCGACGCCTCACGAGACGAGAGCCGGTCCTTCGTCTGCCCCGTGAACTGCGGGTTGGCCATGCGCACCGAGAGGATGTAGCCAACCCGCGCCCAGACGTCTTCCGGCGCCAGCTTCACGCCGCGCGGCAGCAGGTCGCGGAACTCGCAGAACTCGCGGATGGCCTCCGTGAGCCCCGTGCGAAACCCGTTCACATGCGTGCCGCCCTGCGCCGTCGGAATCAGGTTCACGTAACTCTCGCCGACGACGTCCCCATCCTCGGGGAGCCAGACCACCGCCCAGTCGACCTCGTGGTCGTGTCCCTTGAAGTGCCCCGTGTACGGACGCTCCGGCAGAATCGTGTTGCCGGCCAGCTCGGAGAGGAGGTAATCGGTGAGTCCGTCCTCGAAGTACCACTCCTCGCTCTCGGACGGATCGACCTCGCTGATGAAGACCATGCGCAGCTTCGGCGAAAGCACCGCCTTCGCGCGCATGACGTGCTTGAGGCGCGGCACGGAGAACTTCGGCGAGTCGAAGAACGTCTCGTCCGGCCAGAAGCGCACCGTCGTCCCCGTGTTCCGCTTGCCGACCTGGCCGACGATCTTCAGCTCCGACTTTTTCTTGCCGTCGCCGAAACGCATGTTGTACTCGTTGCCGTCGCGGCGCACCCACACCTCGAGCCTCTTCGAGAGCGCGTTGACGACCGAGACGCCGACGCCGTGCAGGCCGCCCGAGTAGCGGTAACTCTTGTCGGAGAACTTCGCGCCGGCGTGCAGCCGCGTCAGGATGACCTCGACGCCGGACACGCCTTCCCTGGCGTGCTTGTCGACCGGCATGCCGCGGCCGTTGTCCGCGACGGAGACCGAATTGTCGTCGTGCAGCGTGACCGTGATCTCGTCCGCGAAGCCGGCGATGGCCTCGTCGGCCGAGTTGTCGATGACTTCCTGGGCCAGATGGTTGGGGCGCTCGGTGAGGGTGTACATGCCCGGCCGCTTGCGGACCGGCTCGAGACCCGTGAGGACTTCGATGGAGGAGGAATCGTAGGACATGAGGGCGGGCGGATTGTAATGGCTGTTCGCCGCCCGCGATCAACCGCGTGCGATGGCCGACTCGACCGCCGCCAGCACGCTCGCGTCGAGGTGCGCGGAGCCGCTGCGCAGCAGGAACTGTTCTACCTCCGGTAGATCGCGGACGAGGGTCCGCCGCGGCAGCGCCGGGTCGTCGGACTGCACGAGAAAGCCGCGGTATCCGAGGGAGGAGCGGTCGGGGGCGGAGTCGCGGTTTTCGAGGAAGGCGGCCAGGGTGGCCGAGTCTCCGGCCGCCAGCTCCCAGGTGGGATCGCGGCGGCCGGAGAAGAACAGCAGCGTGACCGTCGTCGCCATCACTTGATGCGCACTTTACACGGCCGGGTGACCATGTAAGAGCAGAACACCGTGTAGTCGCCGCGGTCGCACGTCTTGGGGTCCTTGATGATCTTGTTGGACTCGTCGGTGTTGCGGGCCGCGGTGCTTCCCGGCTTGTGCGACCAGCAGCCCCCCTTGTCCTGGCGGTACCAGTGAAAGTCGACGTTCGGCCAGATCACCAGCGCCACGTAATAGCCGTCCGTCAGGCTGGTGGTGAAGTTGGCCGAAGCCGTCAGCCCGTCGGCCTCCGCCGCCGGCTGGACGCTGGCGCAGTTGAACGCCGAGTACATGGCGCTGTGGTACAGGCCCGGCTGCGCGAACGTGTTGGTGATGCGGTCGTTCGCGTAGTTGTAGCAGTTGTTTTTGGCCTGGGTCGGCGGAAAGTTCCACATCGACGGCTCGTACTTGGGCGCGCAGGCGCCTTTGTTCGCCGGGCAGAGGCTGATCACGATGTCGAATTTGCTGAGGTCGAACCGCCGGGCCAGGTCGCGCTCGATCCGCTCGCGCACGACGCCGGCCGTCTTGCGATCGACGGTCGTGCCGGGGATGCGGTCGGCGTCGGGCATGGTCTTCAGGAGGAAACGCTCCACCTCGCGTCCCTCGTCGACGAGGTTCGGCGACGCCGCCGCCGTCCCCACCACTCCGCCGTGGATGTGCACCGGCTCCCCGGAGTCGTCGAAGCGCACCTCGATGCCGCGATAGCCGAGCCCGGCCACGCTGCCCGGAGGCGCGGCGGCGATGACCTCCGGCTTCCGGAAGATGCGCTCGCGCAGCTCATCGACGGCCGCGTCTTCGAGAATCCAGCGCGGATTCGGGCGCCCGGAGAAGATGTTCAACGTCACAGTGGCAGCCATACACAGTCTCCTTTACGGAGATAGTGACGCAGGCCGCCGCAACGTTTCAAAAACCGGCTGCCTGGCGAGCTTCCGGTAGAAGAAGTCGTCGTCCGGATCGCCGTTCAGGTCGCGGCGAATCGTGCAGTTGAGGCAATCCAGTCCCGGCTCGTCGCGGGTGAACTCATGCCGCAGCGCCTGGAGAGCCGCACCGTTCCACACATCTTCGAACGTCTCCGTGGCGAGGTTGCCCACCGGCGGACGCGACCAGGCCATGCACGGATAGACGTCGCCGTTCGGATGGATGGCCAGCGTGTCCCACGGCTTCCGGCAGATCAGATGCTCCCCTGCGTCGGTGAAGAGGTCGATCAGCGTCGGCCGCGCGCGGAGGTACGCCGAGTCGCGCATCCCCGTCGCCGCGCACAGCTCCGCCAGCGCCACCCGCGCCTGCCGCACCTTCGCCCAGAACCGCGGATCGCTGCTCTCCTGCAGCTCCGCCTCGCTCATCCGCGAGATGGTCCGCACCGCGATCTCCTCGGGACGCAGCAGCGCCATCAGCTCGAGAAACTCCCCGAAGTGATCGACGTTCAGCTCGGAGAGCACGTGGTTGATGCGGATCGCCGGCAGCGCCGCCCCGCGCTCGTCGCGCACGCCCCGCAGCAGCTCGACCGCGCCGACGACGCGCTCGAACCGCGCCCCGACGCGGATGCTCTCGAACACTTCCTTCGTCCCGCCGTCGATGGAGATGATGACGCGCGCCAGGCCCGCGTCGACGATCTTCCCGCACGTCTCCCGCGTCAGCAGCGTGCCGTTCGTGATCACCTCGCTGAACGGCACCGCGTAGCGGCGCACCGCCGCCAGCCGGTCCGGAAAGTCGCGCGTCATGAACGGCTCGGTCATGAGCGAGAGGCAGACGTAGCTCGCCCGAGGAAAGACCTCCGCCGCAATGCGGTCGAACAGCCAGCGCGGCATGTCGTACTTTTGCAGCGCCGCCACGCGCGCGTCGCTGAACCCGCACATCCGGCAACGCAGGTTGCACTTGTTGTTCTGGTCCATGAACACACTGAGAAACCGCCCCTCGGTGGGCTCCGCCCCGCGCCACGTCAGCTTCTTCGCCAGCTCCCGCAACTCGGCACGATCGTGGTCATCGGACATGCGAACGGTACGGAGGGTGGAGGGAGAACGTCCAACGGGGGTTGTGCGTAAGCGAACGCGGTCGATCCGCGCATGCTCGCGGCGGAAGCGTGATGGGCCGTCTGGGGACAAGTCAGTCCCCTCTCCCCGCGCACGGGGAGAGGGCTAGGGTGAGGGGCTCCCTTTTGCCAAGCGCCACAACCCCTCACCCTAACCCTCTCCCCACTGCGGTGGGGAGAGGGGACTCACGTGTCCCGAGACGTCCCACTACGCCACTCTCTGTCACCGGCACCGAAGGGAACGCTGCGAATGCGAGAATGCCCCCCGTGCGCGTCCTCATCACCGGAGCGGCCGGACTGGTCGGCTCCGAACTCGCCGGCGCTTACGCCGGCGACGAAGTGTTCGCGCTGCGCCACCGCGACCTCGACATCACCGATCCCGCCGCCGTCGAAGAGACGGTGCAACGCATCCACCCCGACCTCATCCTCAACTGCGCCGTGATCGGCGTCGACGATTGCGAGGCCGATCACGCGCTGGCCGAGCGCGTCAACGTCTCCGGCCCCGCCCACCTCGCCGCCGCCGCGGAGCGCATCGGCGCGGCGATCGTGCACTTCAGCACGAATTACGTCTTCGACGGCCGGCGCACCTCCGCCCTCCCCTACACCATCGACGACGACGCCCGTCCGATCAACGTCTACGGCGCGACGAAGCTCCGCGGCGAGCATGCCGTCACCGCCGCCGCGAAGCGCGCCTTCATCATCCGCACCTCGTGGGTCTTCGGCGCCGGTAAGGACAGCTTCCTCAGCACCGCCGCCGCCCGCCTCGCCCGCGGCGAGCGCATCCAGGCCATCACCGACACGTTCGCCAGCACGACGTACGTACACGATCTCGTGAGGCGTGTGCTCGACATTGTCGAACGCGGACATCCCGGCACGTACCACGTGGTCAACGACGGCGTCTGCTCGTACGAAACGTTCGCCGTCGACGCCGCCCGACTCGCCGGAGCACCGGCGACGCTCATCGACCGCGCCACCGAGGTGTCGCTGAAGCGTCCCGCGCCGCGGCCGCGGTGGACGCCGATGCGCTGCCTGCTGGCGGAGCGGCTCGGACTCGCGCCGATGCGTACGTGGCAGGTGGCGCTGGCCGACTACCTGTCCGGCACCCGGAACGGGTAAGCCGTGAGGCGCTGCTCGCGAGCGCCGTCCACGCCGTACAGCACGATCGCGTAGCGGCCGGCGTCGAGACCGCGCGGCAGGACGACGGTGAAGGTCTCGGAGTCGGTGCGTTGCACGGCCTCGCTGCTCCAGACGCGCTGCTCGCTGGCGTCGACGAGCTCCAGCCGGTACGCCGGAAGCTCCGGCTGATCGCTGACGGAGATCAGCAGCTCGAGCCTCTGCCCCGCCCCCGCCACCCGCTCCACCGCCCCGCCCGGCCCCCGCCGCCCGTCAGGCAGCAGTTGCTGCGCCTCCGAGGCCAGGTGCGGGCGGGCCAGCTCGCGGCGCGATTCCCACAGCAGACCGCCGAGGACCAGGACGACCGCCGCCGCGGCGGCCAGGACCGATGCGAATGCGCGGAACGGAATCACCCGGGCGGCCTTCGGATGAAGGCGCTCCTGAAAGTCGGCGAAATGCTTCGACAGCTCTTCCTCCGAGAACGTCTCCCCCTCGGCCAGCCCGGGGAAGGGATGCGCGAGCGTGCGCGCCAGCTCGGGATAGGCGACCAGGAGCGCGCGGATGCGCGTCTTCTCCGGCTCGCTCATCTCGCCGTTCATGTACGCGAGGATCTCCTCGCCGGTCGGCGGCTCGCCGAGGCGTGCGCGGTCCTCCGCGGTGAGCTGATCGTGGACTGCCTGCCAATTCGATGGTGTGGTCATGATTTTTCTCCCAGCCGCGCGCGCAGGTGCCGCTTGGCATCGCGCAGCCGCGATTTCACCGCGTCCTCCGTAACTTCCAGGACCTTTGCGATCTCTCTGTACTTGAACCCGAGCACATACAGGCGGAACGCCTCGCGCTGACCGTCGGCCAGCTCGCTCACTGCCTGCGCCAGACGCTTGTTGCGCATCTGCTGCTGTTCGCGCTCCGCGTAATCCGGCCCTTCCACCGCGGGCACGTCGAAAGCGATCTCCGGATCGTCGATTTGCACGATCTTGCCGGTACGTTTCGCCGTCTTCCCCGCGCGGACCCAGTTGTACAGGACGTTGCGCGCCACGGTCTCGATGTACGACCAGCCGCCGTCGCGATACTGGTCGAAGCGCTCGTAGATACGCGTGAACGTTTCCTGGGCCAGGTCCTGCGTTTCGCTGTCGGCGACGCCGTAGCCGCGGAAGAAGCGGTATACCCGGCCGAAGTACTGCCGGTAAATCGCCTCGAACCTGCCGTCGCCCCCGGTCATCGAACCGTCCCGCTAGCTCGAAAACAGTATCTTATGTGCGTCGTGAGACCGCTCCCCGTCATCGCCACCGTCCTGTGCATCCTCCTGAGCGGATGCGCCGAACGGGAAGACACGAAGAGCGTCGATTTGTGGCCGCGGAACATCCAGCCGATGACCGAAGGCGCGCGGTGGCGGGAGTGCCCCGAAATCGCGCGCGCGCCCGGCCAGGTCGTGCAGAAGAGTCAATGCAGCCCGGCCCCGAACGCCACGCCGCCGCCGTGCGACGACATGGACGACGCCGCGGACGCGGTGCGGCTCATTGCGTCGTGCACCGACGCCGCCATCGCCAGACTGGAGGAAGAAACCGATACGCTGTCGCGCAGCCACCTCGCCGCGGCCTATTACGTCCGCGCACAGCGCGACGACCGTCCCTCCGACCTGCTGCACGCGCTCGACGCCGTCACGCTCGCCGCCGCCATGCAGCCGCCGCTGCCGTCCGCGGTCTTCAATCGCGCACTGATTCAGGAAGCCATCGGTTTACACGAGCAGGCCATTGCTTCCTGGAGCGAGTTCGAGAGACTGGACGCGTCCTCATGGGCGGACGAAGCGCGCAATCGCCGCAAAGGATTGGAAGCGAAACGCGCCGGCGACGCCGCCGTACAGTGGCCCCTGACGCAGGTACGCATCAATGACGCCATCCGCGCACGCGATCGGGCCACGCTTGCCCGCCTCATGACGCCGTTCCCCACCGCCTCCGCGTCCTACTTCACCGAGATCGTGTTGCCACAATGGGCGGAAGACCCATCCGCGCAGCACCTCGAGGACGCGCGATTCCTCGCCGGTGAATTGTCTCGGATCACCGGCGACCGGTTCCCGGCGGACGTCGTTGCGGCGATCGCCGCGTCAGGCGACCCGGCCGCGGTGCGACAGGGCATCCGCGAATATCGAGCCGCGCGAACCGCCCAGGAGAGATTGAATCCACCGCTGGCCGCGCGATCCTTCAGGAATGCGGTCGCGGCCCTCACTCGGGCCGGGAATCCTTTCCGGCTCGAGGCAGAGGTGCGCGGCAGCTTCTATGCGCCAGGCATCGCGGCGCCCGCGACGCTCGACAGACTGGAGCGGGAGGTTGTTCAGCGAGGCTACTGGCGGCTCAATGCCCTGATTCAGTCCATCCGCGCTCACCATCTCGGTTCGGACCGCAATTTCCTGCGATCGCTCGACGCGTTCGACGCCGTCCTTGCCGCATACGCGCAAGCAAAAGATTCGGAAGAGCTCGCGAAAGCGCACACGCGCCGCGCGATCGCTCTTCGGATCGCCGGTCAGTACGACCTTGCCTGGCGCGAGGTCATGCAGGCCATGCAGTTCGCCTCCCACCTCCGCCATACGCGCGACCGGAATCTGCTCCTTGGCGACGCCACGAGCACCGCGCTCGCCCTCGGCCACCCGGAAACGGCCCTGTTGTACGCGGATGGACTCATCACTCTGCTCCAGCGCGAGCTGCAGGCAGTACCGCCGAATGACCTGGCCTCGATCCGCGGGGCGGAAAAGAACATCGCCATTGCCCGCGGCCGCCGCGCCGCGGTCCTGATCCGTCTCGGCAGAGAGTCCGAGGCGCGGGAGCAGGCCGACGAGGCCACGCGCCTCATGGCAAATGAGGACGAGCCCGAGACGCACCGCATCATCCATACCGCCGTCGAGGCGGTGCGCGGCGACGCCCTGCTGCGGACCGACCCGGCGCAAGCCATTGAGGCTTTCACACGCGCGCTGGAAGGCACGCGGCAGGGCGAGCTGCACGCATACAGCGCGTGGCTTTACGCGCAGCGTGCCGAGGCGCGGCGGCGGATGAAGGGCGACCCGGAGCCCGATCTCCTCGCGGCACTGCAGGAACTGCGCGTCGAGGAGAGCGCGAATCTGGCCACGCGCAAACGGGGTGAGGGTGAAGAACTATGGAGCGCGTATTTCTCCCGGTTCCATGAGCCCTATCAGCGGCTGATCCGCCATTACATCGACAAAGGGCGCCTCGCCGACGCATTCCGGATTGCGGAACGCGCGCGCGCGTACGAGCCGCTCCATCTCGTGCTGCAGTCGCCCGATGCACCGACAGCGTTCCGCGACGTCATCGCCAACGATGGCGCGAATATCCTCCCGAGTGCGCGTGCCATGCTGCCGGAGGGGACGTTCATCCTTCAATACGCGATCCTGGAGGACCGGACCTTCGTGTTCATCGTCTCCAAAGGCGTATTCGAAGGCATCCCCCTGGACGTCAGGGCCAGAGACATCGAAAAGTGGCGTGCGGAGATCCAGCGCGCCGTGAGCATGCGCAATGAGCCTGCATTCGACCGGGCCATGGCCAGGCCGTACGAAGAGCTCGTGTCCGAACCGCTCCGACGCGTCCTGCAGCTCACCCCGCACAATCCCCGCCTCGTCTTCATTCCGGATGGGGCAATGCACGGCATGCCCATCGCCGCATTTCGAGACCGCGCCACGAAGCAGTACCTCATCCAGAAGGCCATCGTCTCCGTGGCGCCCAGCACCGCGCTCTATCTCCATTCGCGGCTCCGCGACGCGGCGCTGCCATTGGAGGCAAGCCCGTCACTGCTCCTGGTCGGCAATCCGAAGTTTCAGAAGAACGCACTGACGCAGGGACTGCCCGACCTTCCGCGTGCGGAAGCCGAAGTCGAACAGATCGCCGCTCTTTATGGAGACGGCGTTGAGATCCTGCTCTCTGACAAGGCCACCGTACCTGCGTTTCTCGCACAGGCCCAGAACAAATCGATCGTGCACCTGGCCGCGCATTCGATCGTACGGCAGTCCGTACTGTTGTTCGCGCCGTCGCACGAGCACAACGGCGCGCTCAGCGCACAGGAGCTGATCACCAGTCTGCAATTGAACCGGACCCGTCTGATGGTGCTGTCGACGTGCAGCAGCGCGGGCGGGCTTCCGGTGGGCCCCGAAGGCGTCGCGCCGCTGGTGCGGCCGCTCCTCGGGGCCGGTGTTCCTGCCGTCATCGGCAGCTTATGGGACGTGGAAGACGCCACAGCGGAGGAGTTCCTCGTGTCTTTCCATCGTCACTATCAGTCGGGCAGTGATGCAGCGAGCGCAATGCAACGCGCACAACTGGCTCTGCTCGGGAACGCAAACAAATCCGGCCGCAGGTCGGTACTGACGTGGGCCCCGTTTCAGGTGATCGGCCACGCGTCGTCACCAGCCGCGGCCCCGCAATCACGAGGAACTCACAATGGACTTCATCCTTCGAATTCTGTTCAGCGGCCTGATGGTCTTCATCCCCAATGAAGATGGGACCGAGCTGAACGTTCTACTGCTCAACGTCGACCACAACTACCACAGCTCCGACAACACCGCCCCCGGCCATCACAAGGCTATTCTCGTCAGCCGCGCCGGCGGCTGCACCGGCACCTGCCCCACCCGCGACGCCGACGTCGCCGAATTCTTCTTCCCCGACCAGTCCTCCTCGGTCGCCCTCGACTCGCTCGAGGAGGCCGTCGAAGGCGGCGGCGCCTGGGTCCTGGACGGCTCGCAGCTCGAGCTGCGCAAAGGCAGCACCAACGCTCCGGCCCTCCCCGCGCTCTCCTTCGTCGAAGACGTCCGCGACGGCATCATCCCCACCACCTCCGCCGAGCGCGAGGACTACAGCTGGCTGGCCAGCGTCAAGGAGATCTGCGGCACGCCGTGCGACGACCTCGACCCCGACGTGCTGGCCGAGGAGCCGTCCGGGCTCATCGCCGCGCGGTTCGTGCTGAAGAGCGGCAAGGTCTTCACCTACTCGGTCGCCAAGATCGGCAGCGACGTCACGCCGGTCCACTTCAAGCGGCTCGACGGACAGGGCAGCGTCTCGCCCTACTCGCAGGCCGTCGCCTCGTGGATGGGCGCGGACGTCGAGATCGACGGCGAGGACGTGGAGATCGTCGAGGCCAGCTTCGACGGCACCCCCGGCCGCACCATGAAGCTCACGCCCGACGCCAACGACCGCGTCGAAGTGGCCGTCGTCAACCTGCCGCCGATCGTCGTGCGCACCACGCCGTTCACCGGAACGCCGGAGCCCGGCAAGCACTTCGAGATGTTTTACGACGTGGCCCTGACGCCGCCGGCCGCCGCCACGCGGAAGGTGCCGTATCCGGGCCCCGCCGATCCGAATGCGTCGTACGCGCAGGTGTCGTGGCAGGCGGTCCATCCGCAGACCACGCTCTACTCAGACCTGCTGGCCGGGCTGCGCATCGACATCGGACGCGGGATCGACGTGCCGGTGCTCTGCCCGCCGTCGCGATTCCCCTGAAGCCCGAATGGCTCGCCGCCCCACGGCGGCGAGCCATTTCGTTTGACCAAGGAACGACCATGCGCCGCATTTCAGGAATCGCACTCATGACGCTGCTCGCCCTCATGGCCTGCAAGTCGGATTCACGCCCCGCCGCCGAGGAGCAGCGCCGCATCTCGGAGGCCACTGTCTTCACGCAGGTCTACTCCAGGTCCGCGCTCGCCCAATGGAAGGTCCGCGCGACCGCCGCGGGGAAGGACTGCGGCGTCCTGTACGTCGCCACGTCGATCATCATGGAAGACGCGCTGGTCGACGCGCTGCATTACGGCGCCGGCGCATACGACATTTACCCGGGCGGCGTGAAGAGCTTCTCCCGCGAGCGCGCCTTCCGCGGCGTGGCCTACCGCGACGCGACGGAAAAGGTCTGGACGTACGGCGCCATCACCCCCGAGGAGGCGGCGCAGCTCGCGCCGTGCCGCTGAGCGATGCGCGGAAAGGGGGACGACGACAGGCCTCCGGCGGGCCGGTGCGACCGGCGGCGCTTGTTGTGCCCAGTCCGTCGCGCAGACACGTGTTTCGTCGACAGGTGTGCATCCTGGCTAGGCCAACAAGCGCCGCCGGTCGCACCGGCCCGCCGGAGGCCCCCGGTCGTCTTTCTTTGCGTAGGTGCAATGAACGCGTTCTGCTTCGCGCGGATCACCGCGGCATTGCTCGCCGCGCTGTTCCTCGGCAGCGCCATCGAGGCGCAGCCTGCCCCACGCCGCCGCGCGCTGCTGATTGGCATCAATGACTACAGCGCCTCGGCTCTCGGTCCGCGTCCCCGCGTCGTGCCACCGGAGCGCGACTGGGACAACCTCAGCGGCGCCGTGACCGACGTCGGCCTGATGCAGGAGATGCTCGTCCGCCTCTACGGCTTCGAGCGCCGCGACATCGTCACGCTAACCGACCAGCAGGCCACGCGTGCCGCCATCCTGCAGAACCTCGAGCAGCACCTCGTGCAGAACGCCGCGAAGGGCGACATCCTCTTCTTCTACTACGCCGGCCACGGCTCGCAGGTCCACAACTCCCTCTCCGACGAGACGGACCAGCTCGACGAGTCCATCGTCCCCGCCGACTCGCGCCTCGGCGCGCACGACATCCGCGACAAAGAGCTCCGCCGTCCCTTCAACCGCATCCTCGACCGCGGCGCGCGGCTCACCATCCTGATGGACAACTGCCACAGCGGCTCCGGCGCGCGTGGCCTGACCACCGGCGCACGCCCGCGCGGCATCAAGCCCGGTCCGCGCGACGCCGCCGATCGCACGCACTACGGACCGCGTCCGGAGGATCGCGGTGCGCTCGTCCTCGCGGCCTCGCAGGACTTCGACGACGCCTGGGAGATGCGGGACGAGGACGGCCGGATGCACGGCGCGTTCTCCTGGGCCTGGATCCGGGCCATGCGCGACTCGTCCACCGCCGAATCAGCCTCCAACACCTTCGCACGCGCCGCGGCGCGGATGCGCGCCGAGAAGCCCTATCAGACGCCGGTCATGGCCGGCACGCCTCAGGCGCGATCCGCTCCCTTCCTCGGCGCGCGCACCGATCGCCCCGACGGCCGTGCGGTCGTGGCGGTGAAAAGCGTGCGCAGGGACGGCATCGTGCTCCTGCACGGCGGCTGGGCCAATGGCCTCGCCATCGGCAGCGAGCTGCGCGCGCCCGGCGGGCAGGGCGAGACGCGCGTGATCGTCACGGCCGTCAGCGGACTGGCGAACAGCGAAGCGCGCGTGAACGCGGGACAGGTGCTGCCGCCGGCCGTGCGTGCCGGCGCGCTCCTGGAGATCGTTGGCTGGGCCGCCCCTCCGGAACGGCCGCTGCGCGTCTGGATCCCGCGCCTGTCCGGCGACCTGCGCGCGCTTGCGGCGCGGCTCTTCTCCGCGGCGGCGCGCCGCGGCGTGCGGTGGATCGAAGACCCTGTCGAGACGACGCCGGCGCATCTCCTCCGCCGCGGGAAGCAGCATTGGGAGCTCATCGGACCGGGCGGGCGCATCGAGGAGGTCGCCGATCCGATGACCGCGATGGCGCGAATCCCCGCCCGCTCCTCCCTCTTCGTGCAACTCCCCGCCCCGGCGGCGCTCACCATCGACGGCGTCGAGCCGGCCGGGCGCGCGGAGGATGCGGACTACATCCTCACCGGCCGCTATGCGGACCGGCGGCTCTCGTACGCCTGGGTGCGTCCGAACGCGCGCCGCGCGGACCGGCACTCGTCCGGACTGCCGGTGCGCACGGCCTGGGTGGACGACCCGGTCGCGTTGCGCGAGCCGGCGCTGCGACTGCGCCGGATCCACGCCTGGCTCCTGCTCGAGTCGCCCCCGCAGTCGCGCTATCCGTACCGGCTGGCCTTGCGCCGCGGTCGCGATGGCGAGCTGGCCAAAGACGTCCTCACAGGCGAGGAAACGTACAGCCTCCTCCTCCGCGCCGCCGGGCGGCTGCCCGTGCGCGTGCCGCAGCGTTACGTCTACGTCTTCATGATCGACGGCGACGGCAACGGCATCCTCCTCTACCCGGCCGGCGGCACCGGCTCCGTCGAGAACCGCTATCCCACGCTCCCGCCGCCGCCGCTGATCGCGCTCGCCGACGACGCGGCGCTGGAAGTAACGCCCCCTTACGGAGTCGACACCTACTTTCTCCTCACCACCGACGAGCCGCTGCCGGACCCGTGGATCCTGCAGTGGGACGGCGTCCGCGGCGGCGATCCCTCCGCGGCGAAGACACCGCTCGAACGGCTGCTCGCGCTCACCGGCTCGGCCAGCCGTTCCGGGCGCATGGCCACCCCGTCGAACTGGTCGCTGGAGAAAGTCGTTTTCGAATCCGTCGCACCGCCCGCGAAAAAATGACCCACAAACACGCAACGGCCGTGTCTTTCAGAGCGACCTCCTCCCTGCCGGTTGCTTGTTCCTCAGTTCGATCCTCAGGCCCGGGCGCCGGTGGTGGAGGGGGTCACTCGCGATGAAAGCCTCGACGCTGCTGTGCCTCGCCGTCCTGATGCTCGCGTGCGCGCGCCCCGAAGGCACAGCGCGAGGTGCGCGACCCGTCGTCGACACGCAACAGGAACCGTCCACGCGCTTCGACCGCGCGCAGTCGGCGGCGCTGTTCGTCGGCGTCAGTCACTTCGATGACGCGAACCTGAAGTCCGTGCCGTATGCCGTCGACGATGCCGTCGACCTCGCGTACGCGTTCGCACTCGAGCGCAACGTGGCCCTGGTCCTGCCGGGGAACGTCGTCCTCGCCCTCGCAGGCGAGCCGGTGAAGGAAGAGTCGCGCGAACGGCTGACGAAACTGCTCAACGCCGGTGCGCGCCGAACGGCCGCGACACGCGACGAGATCCTCCGGCGCCTCGACGAACAGGCGAAGAAGACCGGCAGCGACGGAATCTTCATCGCCGGCTTCGCCAGTCACGGCTTCGCAACCGATGGGACGCCCTACGTCCTGGCCGCGACATCGTCATTCGGCAACCGCCGCTCTTCCCTCTCGGCTCCGAGGATCTTCGAGGCTTCCTCCTCGGCCACGCGATCGCTGATCTTCATCGACGCCTGCCGCGAGCGCGTCTCCGGCGGCGTCCGCGGCCCGGGAACGAACGTTCCCACACCCTTGCTGCAACGCATGCCCGGCATCAACGGTCAGGTCGTCTTCTACGCCGGCACGTACGCCTACGACGACCATCGCAGGAAGAACGGCGTCTTCACGAACGCCGTCCTCGATTGCCTCCGGTGCGACATGCTCCGCGACGCGCGGGGTGTCGTCACGGCCGGAACTCTCGCGACCTCGGTCGAGAAACGCGTCCTCAAATGGATCCGGGCCAATCGCGACCCCTCGATCCGAAAGGCGATCCAGGTCAGCATGGACGTCGACGCCGGGGCCATGCCGCTGGCCTCCTGCCCCCGTCCATCGGGAGCACACCGGGCCCGCGGCGAAAGCTCGACCGTCATTGCGCTGGACGAGCACGACGTCAAACTCTGGCAGCGGGACATGCAACACCCCGTTACGGAAGCCGAGGCGGCGGACCTCGACGGCGATGGGTTGAATGAAGTGATCGCCGGCATGAGCGACGGCACGATCGCAACTTTCAGCCCCGATGGCCTGCCGTTCTGGACAGCCACGGTGCCTTCGTTGCACACGTTCCTCACCGCGGACCTGTTTCGCAAAAAGCGGCGCCAGGTCGTCGCGCTGGCCGGGACGCGGCTGACCGTCTTCGACCACGACGGCACCCGGATGTCGGCGTATTCGCATACGCGCGAGCTGCAGAACGTCATCGTCGACCGCATGACCTCGCGGCACGCCCCGCGGATCGTCGTCACCGACGCCGCCGGCAGCGTCTTCATGCTCGACCCGAAGAAAGTGGGGAGCGGCAGGCAGCTCTGGCAGGGCACGATGCGGCCGCCCTCCGCCATCCGGGAACTGGAGAGCAGCGACCACGACCACGATGGACGGCGGGAGATCACCATCCACACCGAAAAAGGACGCATCGTCCTCGCCTTCGACGGCCACACTCTCCACGCGGACGGGACGCAGTCCTTTTCCCTGCATTGACGGGCCGGCAAAATGCGTCCTGGCGCCAAGGGGCCTGACTAGGCAATCGAGATGATCGCGAATGGCGAGGACGGTGCTCCTCTACGCCCGCGCCGTCACGCTTCCAATGGCCCCCAGCAGTTCCACGAACTCGTAAGGCTTCATCAGCGAGAGAATGCGGTCGTTCACGCCCGACAGGTTCAGCTCGACGTGTCCGGTCGACAGAACAATCGGGAGACCGCGATGCTGCGCCCGGAGAAGCGGGACGAGATCGAGTCCGCTGCCGTCCGGAAGGTTGACGTCGATGATGGCCACCTGTGGCTGCATCCGGCGCGCCGCTTCGCAGGCATCACCCAACGCCCGCACCCATGTCGTCTCGAATCCTTCGAAATTCAGGAGCGCTTCGAGGCCGGCTCCCACCGACTCGTCGTCTTCGACCAGAAGGATGCGCGTCACGGCCGGTGTCGCGTACGCGGCCGTCTGCACTGTCGGCATAGCGGTGGCGGCCGGCACGAGGAGATGAAACGTGGATCCCCCGCCGGGCCGGTTCTCCGCGGTGAGCGTTCCTCCCTGCCCCTCCATGAGGCGGCGCGCGATCGCCAAACCGAGGCCGGTGCCATTCCGCTTGGTCGTGAACAGTGGCTCGAAGATCCGCTCGAGCATTGCGGGCGCAATCCCGAAGCCGTCGTCGCTCACCGAGATTTGCACGTTGTCCGGGTCGCCGTGCGAGACGGCAACGTGGATCGTGCCGCTGCCGGCGATCGCGTCGCGGGCGTTGAACACCAGGTTGGTGATCACCTGTTCGAGATGAGCGCAGTCGCCGCGGATGAACCGGACGTCCGGATCGAGGAGGCTGCTGAGCGCGATCGAAGAAGGGAGAGCAGCCATCAGCTGCCCCAGGAGCGCCGGCAGCCAGAGCCCGGTGTCGATCGAAGAGAGCTGAGGCTCCTTTGGATTGGCGAAGCGTAGGATTTCCTGCGAAGCCCTCTTGCCGCGGTTCACCGCGCGCGTGATGTGGTCGAGTGCGTTCGTGATGGCGGGGGTGGTGGAGACTTGGCGCCCGATGACCTCTACGAATGGTTGGATGCCCATGAGGACGTTGTTGAACTCGTGCGCGAGCGATGCCGCCACCTGTCCGAGGCTGCTCATCCTCTTCGCCTCTTCGAGCTTACGGGCAATGGTCCGCCGTTCCGTCACGTCGCGGGCCATGCCGATCGTCCCGACCAGCACGCCGTCCACGTAACGCGGCTGCGCCGAGACTTCCACCGTGACGACCGCCCCCAGACGGGAGAGCAGATCGTATTCGCGGATGATGCCCGCGTCTCCGGCGATGGCCCTGACGAAGTGGTCCAGCGCCACCGGTGCGGAATGCACCGCGAACAGCTCTGCGAAGGGCCGGCCGATCCACTCCTCGTCCCGATAGCCGGTGCTCCGCTCGAAGCTGCGGCTCAATGAGACGAGGTTCCCGTCGAGGTCGACGGTATAGAGGATGTCCGAAACGTCTTCGACGAGCTGGCGGTAACGCAGTTCCGACGCCTCCAATGCCTGCTGCGCGACGTGCTCGGCCTCACGCATCGAAGTGACGTCCAGCATCGCACCGATCACGCGGCGCTCGCCGGCCGGTGATTTCAGGTTGTGGCCGCGGTCCAGCACGATGCGGTACGTTCCGTCCGCCTGGCGGAGACGGTATTCGTGCCCCCACGCCAGCAATTCCTTTTCGAGGGCGCGGGTGGCCTCGGCCAGTGCGCTTTCGCGATCCTCGGGATGGACGCGGGACAGCCACTCCTCGAAAAACGTCTCCGGCCCCACCGGAACACCGAGCATCTGCTGGTAGGCGTCATTCGTCCAGAGCTCGCGCCGCTCCGGAAACCATTCCCAGATCGCCTCGTGGGTGCCGGCCGCCAGGAGCTGCAGCCGCGCCTCGCGCACTTGCAGTGCCTCCTCCGCGCGAACGCGGTCGGTGATGTCCCGCACGATGACCTGTACGGCGTCGCGGTCTCCATACCGGAGGGGCAGCTTCGCGACCTCGACCTGCAGCGGCGAGCCGTCGATACGCACGTACGTTTCGCGGACGTAGGGAACGCTCTCTCCCCGCCCGAGCCGCTCGAGGCGCTCGTGCACGACACTCCAGTACGCCTCATCGACGACCGAGAACACGCTCCGGCCGACGATCTCCCTTTCGTGCTTCGCACCCAGGAGCTGGACGAAGGCCTGATTGACATAGATGTACCGCTCGTCCACGAAGACGCCGATGCAGTCGGGCGACAGCTCGACCATCCGGCGGAAGTTTTCCCTGCTTTCCCGCGACGCTACCTCGGCCTCGTGCTCCCGAGTGATGTCCACCATGATCCCGAACAGCTCGACGGCCACTCCATCGACCTGGTGGACGTTGACGTAGTCGCGAAGCCACACGGTCCGGCCATCGGCTGCGATCATGCGGTAAACGAGCTCGTGATTCCGTCCGGCCACAGTCTCGTTGTGACAGAGCATCGGCACGTGCCAGTCTCCCGGATGCAGGTGCTCGCTCCAGAATAAAGGCTCGTCCAGCCAGCGCTGCGCCGGGTAGCCGAGAAGCGCTTCTGCCGCCTGGTTGACGTATGTGAAACGAAACGTCTCTGCCGATGCCGACCAGGCGATGGCCGGCAGCGCGGTAAGCAGGCGCGAGCGGCGCTCGTCCTCACAGTCATGAAGCTGCTGCACGGAAGGACCTCCTTTATGAATAATTTTGCTCAAGACGGTGCAGTCTACTCTTATTTATGCAGTAAATTCGGGAAATCATGCAATACTGCACAAACACCCAGCCGTCCCTTGTCCAATAATCGTCGTCCCACAACCAGTGGTCCAATCATCAGTCGTCCAATAACGAGGATTTACACATGCCCTATGTCGCATTGGAATGGGATCACAGAATCGGACGTCCCGTCGTTCAGTGGCTGGTCGTGAAGTGTCAGAGCATCGGACGAAAATTCGGGGGGCCGCAGGCACTACCGCCGCGCCGGGATGTGGCGTATTTCGTCGATCTCCGAACCGGGGAGCGCGACGCGAAGGCATTCGCCGCGTTCAAGACCCGTCAGGACGAGGGGCAGGTGGGCGCTGGCGAGGACCTCGGGGCCGCCAACGCGTACAGCAGCAGACACGCCGCGTTTGGTTGGGATCACAACATCTTCAACCCGCTCGTGCAATGGGCCGTTCTGGAGTGGAACGGGGAAAACCCGGACGGCAACAGCATCCGGTCCGACGTCGCCTATTTTCTCGATCCCGAAATGGGCGAGCAAGATGCCCGGGCGTTTCGGGTGATTCGAGACGGGCTCCTGACCGCGGAGGCCGTCGATGAAGCAATGGAATTGGTGACCGCGTAGTCACTCCGCCCGGCAGCCATTATCGAGTCGGATGATCGAGCCGGCTCGGTGGCCCAACAGGTTTTCAGGAAGGCCGCATAGGAATTGACCGGCTTCAACCGTCTGAGCGCAACACAGAGATACACGGCCGCGCATTCTGAAGTTCATTTCGTACCCGCAAGGCTATGACGAACCACGTTCGGGTGATCTACTGGGGTCTGATCAGCGTTTCTCGGGTCGTGGGCAGTGCCGCGACACGTTTCCTAACCCCGCCGCTGCACACTGACGGAACGCAGGCGTCCTTGGGAACGTTATGGAGTGCGGCGGCCTTAGTACCCCATTCGCTGAGTTCGACGAGGCAAGAACCGAAGCGGACCCGTCGTCACTGAGGTTGTTCGCACCTATGCCCGGCTGCGGGCGGAGGCGAAGAGTGAATCGCCGGGATCACCCGACTGTAATCAGGCTGCGCAATTTCAATTTCGCTCGGATGTACAGTGGTCCGACCGACCCGAGGGGAATCCCGAGGCGGTCGCTGACTTCCTCGTAGGAGAGATTCTCGAGCGCGATCAGGGAACAGAGCTGGCGGGTGCGTTCGTCCACTTGCTGTAATGCGGTGCGGATGATGAGGACGGCTTCCGCGCCTTGATTGCGGGTATCGGCGACCTCTTCGAACATGCTGGATTCGGAGGGCACCATGCGATGGCGGTCCGTGAGACGCTGACGGCAGAGGTTTGCCACTGTGCCGCTGAGCCACGCGCGCGGCTGGCGAATGGCCTCACGCTTTTCGAGAAAGAGACACCAGGCCTGCTGCACCACATCTTCCGCGTCTTCACCAGCCAAGCCGAAGCGGCGGATGGGGAGGCTGTAGAGGACGGCGCGGAGATCGGTGTAAAGCGCGTCGAGGTCGAGCTGTTCGACTGTAGTGGTGTCGTCGTCATCGCCGAGGAGCTCGCGGATGATGCGCAGGAGCTCGTTGAACTCGATCGGCTTGTAGATGATCTGACGCGCACCGAGAGAGCGGAGCTGCTGTTCGAGCGCCGGCGTGGCGTAACCGGTCATTGTGGCGATCTTCGAATCGGGGCTGAGTTCCCGGATCGACTCGAGCAGCATCAAACCTTCCGCTTCACTGCGCAGACGGACGTCCGCCAGAATGACCGAAAAGTGCTCCTCGACCATCAATCGTTCCGCGCTCTCGCGGTCGCTGGCGACGGCCGCGCCGATGTTTTCCAGCTCGAACAGACTGCTCAATGCCTCGGCGATCGGAGTCTCGTCGTCGACGATCAGAATGCGCATCATCAGCACCCTCTTGTTTGAATTGTGGGTTGGACCCGGGGCCGACTACTTCAATCCGGCTGCCAGCGCGCCCTGTGGCCGGAATCCTATTGAATCAGAGAGATAGGTAGACCGGTCGAGGAGAGAGGCGCGTCCGGAATCTGGACAGGTGTCCGTATGGCGGCCGGAAAGGTGTCCGTGCCGGTGAGGCCGGCAATCCGGCCAGCGCCCGCGGAGCCGCCGGCTGACGACCGGCACAAGACACCTGATGTGAAGTCGCCGGCGCCCTCCAAAAAATACACTCGGCCAAAAAATATATTTACGCGGCGTCTGTATTTTTCGGCCCCCGAGGAGGACTCATGGGGCGAACCCCGGTCAGCGCCGGGCATCGACAGAAAGAGAAAAGGAGCCTCACATGAAAAAAGCCGCCGTCCTCCTCGCCGCCGTCACGCTGTTCTCCAGCTCTGCGCTGTACGCCGCCGACGCCACCTCCAATGCTTCCGCCGAAGTGATCACGCCGATCGCCATCTCCAACACCGCCGCGCTGCGCTTCGGCAAGTTCTCAGCCTTGACCGGAGGCACGGTGGTCATCTCCGCGGCGGGCGCGCGCAGCGCCACAGGCGCGGTCGTGCTCTCCTCCACCAATACCGGCGGCGCCGCGTCCTTCAGCGTCAGCGGCGATGCGAATGCCACCTACGCCATCACCCTCCCGAACAGCACCACGATCACGCACGGCGTCGACAACACCAAGACCATGTCGATCGGGACCTTCACCAGCAACCCCTCGGGCACCGGCACGCTCAGTGGGGCCGGCGCGCAGACGCTGAGCGTCGGCGCCACCCTCACGGTCGGCAATGCCCAGACCACCGGCAGTTACTCCGGCACATTCGACGCGTCCGTCGAATACAACTGAGCGCGCGTCGCGCCCAGTTCTCTCCTCCCTCTAGGCCTCCCCCGCGCGTGTCGGCGCGGGGGAGACCGTTTTTCGCCGGAGCCCCACGAACATGCGAAAACTGATCTTCTTCCTGCTGGCGCTCGCGCCGCGGGTCCTCGCGGGCGAGCTGATGGTGCATCCGACCCGCCTCGTATTCGACGGCAACACGCGCACCGCCCAGGTCGACGTGATCAACTCCGGCACCGAGACCATGACTTATCGCATCTCGGTCATCCGGCGCCGCATGACCGACACGGGCGACTTCGTCACAGTCGACGAGCCGGTGGCCGGCGAGCGTTTCTCGGACCAGATGATCCGCTACTCCCCTCGCCAGGTGGTCCTGCCGCCCGGCGGCGCGCAGGCGGTGCGGCTGCAGATCCGCAAACCGGCCGGGCTCGAAGACGGTGAATACCGCGCGCATCTGCTCTTCCAGGCGCTGCCGCCCGCCGAGAGCCACGCCGCACCGGCGACGTCCGCCGAGACCAGAGACCTCGAGATCAACCTGCACGCGGTCTACAGCGTCTCCATCCCGGTCATCGTCCGTCACGGCACCACGGCCGCCGAAGTGGCGATCCGCGACGTCGCCGTCCGCGACAACGCCGTGACCTTCACGCTCGACCGCAAAGGCACACGCTCCGTCTACGGCGATCTGATCGTCTCGCTGCGCGGTGCGCGCGGAACGGAGCGTGTGATCGCGCGCGCGAACGGCGTCGCCGTCTACACGCCGAACGCCACGCGGCGCGTCCGGCTGCCGCTGGCGCCGGGTCTGCTGTCCGCGGGTGAGCTGCACGTCGCCTTCGCCGAGCGGCGTGAACAGGCCGGCCACGTCGAGGCCGAATCGCGGATTCCGGTGCGCTGAGACTGCGATGCGGCAAACGATCCGGTTCGCGCTACTGGTCCTGCTGGCGGTGAATGCATTCGCCGCCACTCCGGCGGAGCCTCGCGACGAGGAGATCCGCCTGCTCGAGTACGTGCTCGACGACACCGTACTCTCCGACTCCGTCGCGGGCTACGCCGGTCCCGGCAACGGGACGCTCGTCCCCCTCGGCATCTCGTCGGAGCTGATCGGCGTGGCCATCACCGTCGACGTCGAGCGAGGCACCGCGCGCGGGTTCGTGCTGAATGAGAAGACCACGTTTCAGCTCGACGTGGCCCGCGGGAGCGTCACCGTCGCGGGCAAGCCGCGGCGCTTCGATCGCGAGCTGGTGCGCGTCTACGGCGACGACATCTACGTCGATTCGACGCTCCTCGGCGAATGGCTGTCGGTGGCGTTCGACGTCGAGCTGTTCGCGCTGCGCGTCCGCGTGCGTCCGCGCGAGCAGTTGCCGATGCAGACCCGCCTCGATCGCGAACGCCGCATCCGGCACTGGCGGTTGCGGCTCGCACCCGAGGATCCGGGCTACCCTCCACTCTCCACGAAATACCGGCTCTACGACACGCCGTCCATCGATCAGACCGTGCGGCTGTCGCTCGGCCAAGAGCAGCTCCACGGCAGCTACGCGACGTACGCCACCGGCGACCTTCTCTTCATGGAATCGGCGGCGTACGCGTCAGGCGATGACGAGGATCCGTTCGACGACTGGCGCCTGACGCTGCGACGCCGCGATGCCGCGGGAAAGATCGGCGGTGCGCTGCGCGCGACCGAAGTCGCGGTCGGCCACATCTTTCATCCCACCAGCACGCTGCTCTCGACGTCGACCGAGGCGGCACCGGGCGTACTGGTGAGCAACCTGCCGCTGTATCGCGCGACAGAGTTCGACCGCCATTCGTTCCGCGGCAATCTGCCGCCGGGCTGGGACGTCGAGCTGTATCACAACGGCACGCTGGTCGATTACCGGCAGACGCGCGCGGACGGCCAGTATTCATTCGACGACGTGCCGATGCTGTTCGGGATGAACTTCTTCCGGCTCGTCTTCTACGGACCGCAGGGACAGCGCCGCGAGGAAGAGCATCGCTTCCTCCTCGGCGACTCGCTGACCAAACCGGGACGCCTCGAATACCGGCTCGCGGCCAGCGCGGCGAGCATGGACGAATACCGCGGCTCGCTCCTCCTCAGCTACGGCATCAGCAAGCACTTCACCGCGACCGGCGAGATGGCCGTGCTGCCGACGCCGCGCGGCGAGCGCGTTTACGCGAAAGGGGGCGCGCGGATGTTCTGGAGCGCGCTGTTTGCGTACGGAGACTACGTCGTCGACGACGCCGGCGGCAGCGCGTACGAGGCCGGAATGCAGACCCGCATCCTGGGCGTCAACCTGTCGGCGAGCCGGACCAGCGTGCGCGATGGCTACGTGAGCGAGGCGTTGCATGCGATCGGCGATCCGATCGTGACGCGCGATCGCGTGCGCATCGACACGGCCATCCCGGCATCCATCCTGCCGCGGCTTCCGATCAGCGCCGAGCTCGAACGGCAGCAACTCGCCTCGGGAGTGGTGCGCACGGTGGTGCAGGGACGCGTGTCGGCGAGCTACAAAGGTCTCTCGATCTCGAACCGTCTGCTGCGGACGACGCTGACCGGACAGCCGGTGCAGACCGAGGGAGGATTGCAGTTCAGCCGGCACCTGCGGCGCACCGGCGTGCGCGGCGAAGTGCTGTACGGCATCGAAGCGGCGCGCGTGAGCAGCGCGAATCTCAGCGTCGAGCGGCCGATCGCCGCCGGCTATCGCGTGTACGCCAGCGTCGCACGCTCCTTCCTCGACTCACGGCACGTCTTCGCGATCGGCATCGACAAGTCGGCGGGGTCGTTCGCGGCCGGCGTGGAGACGCGCTTCACGCGCGGCGGCGACTCGCTCGCCAACATCAATTTCTCCGCCGGCATCGGCCGCGACCCGCACCTCGGCGCGTGGATGGCCAGCGCGCGCAGCCGCGCGGGATCGGGCGCGTTGTCGGTGCGTGTGTTTCTCGACCGCAATCGCAACGACGTGTTCGACGCCGGCGACCAGCCGCTGGAGGGCGTGGCCTTCACCGTCAACTCCGTCGAGCGCGCGGAGCGCACGGGACGCGACGGCGTCGCCCATCTGGCCGAGCTCTCACCGCACGCTCCTGCGGACGTCGCCATCGCCATGCGCACGCTCGAAGATCCGCAGTGGGACCCGGCCATCGCCGGCGTCCGCGTCATGCCGCGGCCCGGCAAGGCGGCCAGCCTCGACGTCGCCGTCATCGCCACGACGGAGATTGAAGGCACGGTCACGCGGCTGCGCGGCCACAAAGCGGACGGCGCCGCGGCGATGACGATCGAGCTCGTGAATGCGGCGGGCAAAGTCGTGCAGCAGACGAAGACCTCGTACGACGGCTACTACCTGATCAGTAAAGTGCGCCCGGGCCGCTATACGGTGCGCGTCGCCGGCGCGACGCCGGACGTCCGGTCGCGCGAGATCGCCGTGCGCACGGACGATTCACTGATCGCCGGCGTCGACTTTCGTCTCATCACGCCATCCGCACGCGCCGTGCTCGTCGCCAACGTCGAAGCAGCGCGGGCCGAAAGCAGGGCTCGCGATGGGCGGTTCGTCGTCCAGCTCGGCGCATTCGGCGTCCGCGCGAATGCCGGGACGCTCCTGCGGCGCGTCGGCACCGGCCGCGCGCGCATCGATCATCGAGGAAAGCTGTACTTCGTCGAGGCAGGCCCATACGCCACGCATGAGGAGGCAATGGATGCACGCGCGACGCTCGCACGGGGCGGCTTCTCCGGGATCGTGCGTCCTTCTCAAAAGTCTTATGAGCTTGAAGCCCGATGACGACCATCTGGCGCGGCTCGCACTCGCTGAAGTTCTGCAGCAATGCGGAATCGACATGGCGTCGGCTATCAGGGCATCGTCGTCCCGGCGGCCGGACGGCACGTCGTCGAGATGCGCTATCGCAACCCCCTGATCGCCGTCGGCGCCGCCATCTCCCTCGCCGCCCTGCTTGCGCTGGTGTTCCTCAGCCGTTCAACGTTTACAATGCGCGTCTACGCCGGGTAGATTCACGCCGATGGCGTGCAGGTTGCGCCGCGCGCGCGTTGCATCGTTCAGCGCGGCATGGCTTCCTCGGCGGAGATGGCCGCGAAAGCCATGACGGCGCGAAGGTGTTCGAGGGGGCGGAAGGTGACGGCGCGCGGCGTGCCGGGATGAGCGGCGCCGCCGGGCGTCGCTTAGTGCGTAGGTTCCACCGCTCGTCGCGCAACGTTCGCGACAGTGCGGACGAGCTCCTTCGGAGTGAACGGTTTCTTCACGTAATCGTCGAAGCCCGCGGAAAGCGCCAATTGACGCTGCAACGGGCCACCGTAAGCGGTGACGGCGATCGCGGGAATGCGGGACTTTTCGTCGTCGCGGGCACGAATACGACGAGCGAGAGAGTGACCGTCCTCCGAGGGCATGGCGAGGTCACTCACAAGCACATCGAAGGATTGCTTCGTTAACTGATCGAACGCTTCCGCGGCTCCGGCGGCGGTGACGACGGAGGCGCCGGCTCCCCGTAGAGCGGTGGCGATCAACTTCCGCATGTCCAGTTCGTCATCGACGACGAGGATGCGCATGCCGGCAACTGAGATCGCCGCGTCGGGAGAAGGTGCATCGGTTGTGTGAAGGACGGCTGAGGAAGGGTCGTCCACTGTCGCAGCGAAGCGGCGGACGGGAAGCGATACAGTGAATGTGGAGCCCTGCCCCTCTCCCTCACTCTCGGCGTGTACGGTGCCGCCATGCATCTCGACGAGCTGCTTGACGATGGAGAGACCAAGGCCCAAACCGCCGTGCTCTCGCGTGCTGCTTCCTCCCTCCTGGCTCAGGCTCTCGAAGACACGCGGCAAAAAGTGGCGGCCAATGCCTTTGCCGGTGTCGCAGATTTCGACTTGGACCTGCGAGCCGATCGAGGAGAGGGATACGCGAATGCGTCCTCCTTCGGGCGTGAATTTGACGGCGTTCGAGAGGATGTTCCAGAAGATCTGCTGGAGCCGTGTTGCGTCGCCGTACACTCGCGAAGCACCACGCGCGAACGCTTTTTCCAGGTGGATGCTCTTGTTCTCGGCCGCGGGCGTGATGGCGCGAATGGCGAGCAGCAGCGCAGCCGCTACATCGACGGGTTCACTATTGAGCTCGAGCTTCCCGGTGAGCAGGCGCGAGACATCGAGCATGTCGTCGATGAGCCGCGACTGCGCCCTTGCGGACTGACGGATGGAGTCAAGCGCTTCGCGCTGCGTCTCCGCATCCAATTCGCCTGTGACGAGAAGTTCGGACCAGCCGAGAATCGAGGTGAGTGGTGTGCGAAGCTCATGGGAGCTGGTGGCCAGAAACTCGTCCTTGGCGCGGCTGAGCGTTTCAGACTCGTTGTACTGGCGGACGAGGTGCTCTTCGACGTTTTTTCGATCGTCGATGTCGGTGCTCGAACCGACCCACATCAAGATCGTTCCGGCGGCATCACGCATGGCAGAGGCGCGGGTCAGGTGCCAGCGATAGACACCGTCGCTGCGGCGGAGGCGGCTCTCGAGCTGGAACGGCTCACCGCTTTCGATGGAGAGGTGCCACAGGCGAGTGTCCTCTTCCAAATCATCGGGGTGCGTGAATGGCTCGCGGCCGGATGTGCAGAGGTCTTTGCTGGGCAAGCCGGTGAAGTCCGTGAACTGGCGGTTGCAGTAGTCGATGTCTCCGTTGGGGTTTGCTGTAAAGATGATGAGCGGCATCGACTCGGCGAGAAAACGAAAACGCTCCGCGCTGATGCGAGCCGCTTCTTCAGCCCACTTTCGATCGGTGATGTCGCGGATGTTGCACTGAATGACTTTCAGGTCGCCAACCATGTAGGAGTTGCTGACGAACTCCACTTCGACGCGCTCTCCGCGCTTCGTTTCGAGCGGCATATCCTCGTACCGGATGTAGCCATTGTTCTGCAGTCGCTCCATGGCCGCCTTGCTCTCCTGCTTGTCAGAGAACAGGCCGATCTCCCAGAGCTCCTTGCCGATCAATTCGTCGAGGGAGTAGCCAAGCAAGTCGATGACGAAGGGGTTGGCATCCATGATCTTGCCGGCGTTTTCATCGAGGATGAGGATCGCATCCTGTGCGGTCTCGAAGAGACGCCGATAGCGAGCCTCGGAGTCGCTGAGAGCACGGGCCGCCTGGGCGCGCTCGGTGATGTCGCGGATGTTGCACTGAATCACTTCGCAGCCGTCAACGGTGTAGGTGTTGCTCACGAACTCGACGTCAACCTGCTTTCCCTGCTTGGTCTTGAGCGGCAGGTCGTCGTAGCGGATGTAGCCTTCCTTCTGCAATTGGTCCATCGCCGCTTTGTTCTCCTTCTTGTCGGCGAACAGACCGATCTCCCAGAGCTCCTTGCCGATCAATTCTTCGAGCGAGTAGCCGAGCAGGTCGATGACGAACGGATTGGCGTCCATGATCGTTCCACGCTTCTCTTCGGCATCGAGGATCAGAATCGCATCCTGGGCTGTCTCGAAGAGACGGCGGTAGCGAGCCTCGGACGCTGCGAGAGCGGATTTGCCGGAGCGGGCCGGTTTGGCGGGCCGCTTGGACGGCGTTCGGGTGGCCATATTCACATCCTTTCGGGGACATGCGTGTGACGTGAAGGCAGCGGCGAAACACGCACGGAGTATGCCGGAACGGCCGCGCGTTCGTGCGCACCTGTCGCGACGCACTGATCAGGCGCCATGTCTCAGGGAACCGACGCGAAATAGAGCGAATTTCGGACCAAGTGGGAGCCTGCGCGGCGGGGGGCGCCGGCGCGACGCTTGCCTACGAAGCGGTGCGTGCAAGCTACGGACACCCGCTGCAAGCGGCGTGACGGCGCATGGGCGGGGGAAACGTGCGGGTGCGACGCATGAACCCACGGGCGATGGGAGGTGGGAAGTGGCGGCGCCGTTTTTGCGGCCGAGCAGCGCCGGTTTCACCGCTTCGCTCTGCAAAAACGGTGACGCCACGAGACGAACAGGCGACCGGTCCATGGCGAAGGTCCGGGTAGGGGTTGATTGCTGAGACGTCACTCCTTGAAGGAGGGCCCTGGCATGGTCACGACGAACGACACTACCAAAACCGCGCCGGACGCAGGCGCCATCGATGCGCGCGTGGTCATCGACGTGGACGTTCAGCCATCAGCCAAGGAGTCGACAGCTGCCGTCCGGCTGGAGATCACCGCCAGGAACACCACTTCCGCCGAGATTCCCTTCCAGAAGCCATACGTGGTCCCGACCCGATTCGCGCAAAACATCAAAGCGTCCGACGAGACGGGGCCCTTACCTCACACGTATGCCGACAACCGCTTGTCGATTCGTTTCAACGAACGTCGCGCGATACCGCCTCACGGCGCCTACACCTATAAGCTGTCGTTCGATCGGAAGATCGAGACCAAGTTCGACCGGGACGTGCTGATCTTCGTCTACCGCATTCCGCCGCAGAACTTTTTTCAGGGTGTGCCCGTGCAGTCCCACGAGTTCGAATGCACGTTCCGATTACATCCCCCGCGCGAGGACACATGGCGGCGTCTGAAGCAATATCGCATCATCCTTGTGGACAATCGCCGCGCCATTGCCGACGTGACCCAGGAGAAAGACGCCACCTGTTGCAAAGTATCCGCATTCACCACCGGTCCCAGTGACGGCGAAACGATGCTGACCTTTGTTTGTATCTATCAATACTCGCGACGGGTCGGTCATCTCGGAGTAGCCGCCCTGAGTACGATCCTCCGCCTTCTCTTCAGGGTCACGATCGGCTTGTTCTTTCAGAAGTGACTGGCGTCAGGCCAACTGACTACGAAGCGACGCACTTGCTGACCGCGCTGAGGAGCGCGACGAGGTCGAACGGCTTGCGGAGTTTCGCTGCCACCACCGTCTCCGGGGCCTTGTCGATCGCGCGCTCCGCGGCGGCCGAGACCACGATCACCGAACGCCGTCCGGGATCGTGCTGCTTCACATGCGCGATCACTTCGTAGCCGCTGACATCCGGCATCATCAGGTCGAGCACGATCGCATCGAATCGCTTGTGCCGGAGTTTGTCGATGGCCTCGCGTCCGTCGGACGCCCGGGTGTCGGTATACCCGGCACGCGTCAGAATCCGCGATACGACGAGCAGGATGGCGTCGTCGTCGTCGAGGACGAGTACCGAGCGCGGCGGCTGCTGAGAGGGGACGGCACTCATGAGCGGATGGAGCCATCATCGCTCAATTCGTCACGATTGGTCAGTGTCGTGCTCGGCACGCAGCCTGCTGAGGCTCCCACCGCGGCCGAATTGCCGAACGAGCCGCCGCGCGTCCTCGTCGCCGAAGACGACCGGGCCATCCGCCGCCTGCTGGCCGCCACGCTCCGCCGAGCCGGCATCCGCCCGGACGAACGCGTGCAGCAGCATGCGCGACCTGGTCCTCAAGTTCAAACTGTACGGCGACGGCCTGTTCTACATCCCGGTCGGCCTCTGGCCACGCGGCGAGACGAAGGTCACGCTCGACAACCTCAAGTGGATCGGACTGGAGAAGGCCTACCACCTCCGAACGCCCCGTGGCCCTCGGCGGAAGCGAAGCGACGACGAGTGAGTGGCCCGTCCAACGTCATGGGATGGGAGGTTCAGAAGGTGGCAGCATGGGCTGAGACGAGGACGTCGGGATCGCTCGCGCCGCGACCTCGCGGGAGACGACCTCGAACGGCCATACAGCGCGCTGCCCGTCAGGGTTCACGAGCGTCATTGTGTGCTTGCCAAGCTGCCACTCCAGCGGTGGCATTGGGATTGTGACTTTCAAAACCCGGACGAATTCGGACCCGGGGTCGCCTCCCTCGCCGATGGGACGGGCGGCGGGATGAAGCGTCGGGTCCAGGTGCGCTTTGGTGAGCGGCGTTTCGTCGAGGATGAGCGTCGCGTTCTGCGACAGGTTCTCGCCTCGGATCTCGATTGTTAACGGGCTGCCGAAGAGCGCCACGATTTGCTTGATGACCGGTCCTGCTTTCCGCGCAAGCTTGCCGCCGAGATAGCCCGCGGAGCTGATCCCCATGAGCGTCAGGAGTCCATCAGGAATCGTCGGCAGGCCCTCGATTGTCTCTGGCGCGCGCAAGAGAACGAGCATTACGAACCCGACCGCGCCCACGATTGTCCACCCGAAGAACTGCAAGCGATCGGAGGCGAGAACGCCGCCGCTCGTGAGAAAGTCGGCGAAGGATGGCTGAAAGCTGCCGGCTCCCTTCGATCCTTTGGCCGCGGTGATCCCCGTTGCCAGCACCCCCGTACCGACGCTGATCAGCAGAACTCCAGGTAGGTTGTCCGGAAATTTGGGGAAGTCGTCATGACCCTGAACAAATGTGTAGGCCGCAGTCAGATAGGCATATGCAAACACAGTCACTGCCATCCAGACGTAAACCTGAAGTTTGGAGAGGCTGTAAGTATTGGTCTCGGGATCGAGGAAAAGAGTCGTCGCGAGACCCGAAGGCCCAGGGTTTGTTCGCATACGTCGCATCGGAAGTAAAAACGCCCAGACGAGAAGGGAGAGAACGAGGACGGTGGCAAGTGCGGCCCACGTCGGAAAGACTCGGCCAACGCGAGAAAGTCTGACCTCGACCGGTTCGGAGACACTTCGCCCGACGCGGATCCGGATTTTCTGCAGCCCCGTCACGTCCCCTGGCGCGAATCCGGTGAACAGGAGCTCCCTACCGTCATCGTCGGCAAGGACCTCCACGCAGCCTGCAGGAATCCCCGGCTCGACGCACTGACGAAACGTACCGACCTTATCGACTACGAGAAGGTTGTCTTCGCCAATCGCGCTGAAACCGTTACCGGCGACACGGAACTGGAACTGCTTCTTGTCGGGAAAGCTCACAACGGGATGTACCGACGTGATCGCCACCGGTGTCTCACGTGTCACGACGAACGGGCCCACGGACGCCGCTAACGTGACCTTTTCTTCCGAGGACGCAGCATCTGGCGGAGCCAAAGCGGTCTCCGCGGCGGTGGCAGTGACGAAGACCTCGACCTGATAGGTACCAAGAGGGAGATTCCTGGGAATCGAAAACTCAATCGTAGAGTCGTCGTCGGAGAAGGCGCCCTCCACGTCTTCTGCGACCGGTCGCACAGTGCGTCCGACGCGCGTAAGGCGTACGCGGATCTTCTCGTATTCACCGCTCAAAGCTGAAGTGCCGAGCGCTACATCGCCGCCACGGAGTACCTCCGGCGGGGAAAGACTCACAATCCGTGCGCCCGGTGGAAGAGCTGCATGCGCCGCGGCTGGCAGAACAAGGAGAAGGAGCGATAGCAAAGCCTGTCGCACGGCGGTACTCCTAGTTTTGCCGGAGCGCTTGCATCAGCGCTTCCGCAGCGGCTTTCATCTGTGCGACCTCGCGAAGACGTGCAGCCCGTACGGTTTCCGTCAGTTGTGGATCGCGGCGAAGCTCGCGTTCCAACGATCTCAGGTCGCGCAGCAAGTCGTCGACGCGGCGCGCCGATGCGGATGTCGCCGGGGGCGAGGCGGACTCACGCATCGGTCTGGCCTCGAGGAGACGCTCGCCCGGCCTGTCATCGAGCGTGAACGTCAGGGGCAGGCCGGCCAATGCCACTTCACTGGCTCCTTGGGAAACCGCCCCGTCCGCGTCGACTGTGAAGCCCGACTCGCCGTCCGTTGTCAGCACAATGTTGCCGACGCTGAGACCCTTGCGACTCGTTTTTGGTCCGCGAGGCTGTCCGTCCTCTGTCTGCAGCACAAAGGCGGCGGGCACCGTAATGCACGGTAACGTTGCGCTCAGAACCTTCTCGACAACGATCTTTCGCGGCAGGTTCCAATTCGCTGCCTGCCCGGCACCTGTGCTGATGAGCGCGACGGCTGGTGCGGCAAAGTTCATCAGTGTTGCGTTCGTACTGCTCTCACTGCCGTGGTGATTCACGTGCAGCACGTCGATGCCTCCGGCGGAGATCATCGGCGCTGCGCCCCCTGGCGAAATGGCCTTGATGACGAACGATTCCATGTCCCTCTGCGCCGTTGTACGCCCCGTGCAACTTTGATCGGTCGTGCCACCGCCCATGTCGCTCGCCCACAGGTAGTCGAATCCTCCGTACTGGATGAGAATCGCGAGGGAAAGATCGTTCTCGTTCCTTATGTTCGGCACGCGCGACTGCCGCCCGATGACGCGAGCGTTACCAGCCACGCACGTGAGCAGCGCGCCATCGCCGAGGTCGATGCGCGTCCCAACACCCATGGCGACCGGCGCACCGGCCGTCGTCCTCCCAGCTTGCACCACCCACGCATTGACGGACGGGCCCCCCGCCGCCGAGCCGTTGAAGTAATTCTTCTCTTCAACGTCATAACCGGCTTCTACCACTTCATCCAGACCGCCGAGGTGATCCTCATGCTGGTGCCCGACGATGGTGTAGTCCAGGCCGTCGGCGGGCTTGATGCCGATATCCTTCAGATACGGTACGACCGACCCGCTGCCCTCACCTGCGCGTCCCGCTTCGAGCAACACGGTCGTGCCATTCGGGCCGCGGACAAGCACGGACCCGCCCCATCCGACGTTGATCGTATGGATCTCCAGGTCTGCTGCGCTGAGCGGCAGCACAAGGAACGCCACGCACACGGCTACCAGACGTATCGTCATCGTCGACTCCTTTGGAAAGGTGGACCCTTGTGTTGGAGTGACGCACGGGGCGATTTCCCTACCCGGCACACGGCCATTCGATCGGCCACAGCGGCGGGCGAGCTCGCATTGAGATGCGAACAGTTAACTTCACTCCCCGTTCGGTGGGATCGGTCGTCCGAAGTCGCGCTGGTAGGCCTCGCGCATCTTCGTCACGTAGGGGATGAGATGCGCGTTTTTCGGGTCGCGGCTCGCTTCCTCCGCCGCGTAGTAGAAGTCCATGTGCATTGATCCATCCGGCGAATGGACTGCCCGCCCAATCGATCTCATCATCCCACTCAGTGGATCTCATCACTCCACCCAATCGATCTCATCGACGACCCCACGCCGGGCATTCGTGACCCCACGCTGCGCATTCGCGACCTGACCCTGCATGTTCGGGGACGTCAGCGCGAGGTCGGCCGACTTCGTCCGGCACATCGGAGCACCTGACGTTTCGAGTCCCGCGACCTCACCCGCCACATTCCACGACCGCACCGAAATAGACGAGCAACGTCAGCGGCGAGGTCGCGGACCTCACGCCCGAGGTAGAGCTACCTCACGGATGTGGTCATCCCACCTCGCCGTCAGGTCGAGCGACCCGACGCCGAGGTCCGCGCACGTCGTCCCTGACATCGCGCTACGTCGTCGATGATGTCCTCGCACCTCACCGATGACGTTGTCGCACCTCACCGATGACGTCGAGCGACCTCGCCGTCAGGTCCTCACACCTCACCGATGAGGTGAAGCCACCTCGCCGTGACGTCCTCGCACCTGGCCCATGAGGTCGAGCGACCTCGCCCGTGGCATCGCCTCACCTCTTCCATGAGGTGGAGCAACCTGACCGCCGGGCCGGGGGACCCATTCCGCGAGGTCGAGCAACCCAATCGTTCGGGTGCTCGGACATGATCGATCGGGTCGCGAACCTCGCCGGTGAGGTTCCGCAACGTGCCGGGTGAGGTCGTGACCGCCGGCCGCGAGGTCGGGTAACTCGACGGGGGACGAGCGGTGTCCCTTTCCGCCGGGTCACGGCACTCCACCGCTCGGATACCCGCACTATTTAACAGGCCGAGTCGATGTGCGAGCCGTGCGATGTAAACCCGGAGAAGTAGAAGCTACGCGGCTGCTTCGCGCTACCTATTCACGACGATTCGCGTCCTAACAACATGCCTGTCACCGACGATCACTTCCCATTCAACCTTCCAATCTGGCGGCGTGTTTATGAAGAGACGTCACCAGATGGACGTTTGACCGCGACCGTGAACACTTTCGAGGTTTCGATGGGGAACCCGACGATGGGTACATTGGTGGTATCGAACAGCCTAAGGATCGAGGCGTGCAGTCCCGCTTTCCTATGGTCGGACGACTCACGCTACCTCGCCATCCCGCAATTTCGTTTCGTGCGCCTCCTGGGTCTGCAGCTTCGACAGCGACTCCTCGTGGTTGATCTGGAGGCCCGCGAGGTCATGGCGGCGAAGCCATTCGGCTGGTATTTGCAGCCACAGTGCTGCCGGTCGGCTGATCGTGGAAATCGAACCCCATCGCAAGACACCCACGAAGCGCCTCTTCCAAATCCCGGACGACCTAAGGTCCTTCGTGCCGGTTCCTGCAAAGTGGTCGTCAACAACGCCACCGTAGAAGGACCGCCATCCGAACTCTTCCCTACCCGGGATTACCCCCCTCTCCCCCACCGTTTCGCCTGCCGTGCCCGTTGCAGCAGGACTCCGGAACCTCGTGCCGCGCGGCAGTGCGGAGCGGGGGGACGATTACTTCACGCGGGGGCGTGTGCGGGGGCTGCGGGTCGCCGACGACGGCGTGATCGTGGCAACCGTGCAGGGGAGCCAGCTGTACTCGGTCGAATTGGACGACGAGAACGGCCTGCTCTACTTCCGCTGCGATTGTCCGTGGTTCGTGTCGCACCACGATGCGTGCAAGCACGTCTGGGCGGTGATCCGCGCGGCGGATGCGCAGGCACTCCTGCGTGGCCATTTCCATGGCATCGCCACCCGAGGCGAAGAGCTGGTCCCCGTGAGCAACGTCCGCACGTTTCCCAACCGGCGTCCCGCGTGGGAGAGCTTTCTCGACGCGCTCCCCCCGGTCCGTGGCACCGCCCGCCCCGCGGTGAGGCCGTCCGCGGTGCCGGACGAGATCGCGTACGTGATCGTCTTCTTCGCGGGCTCCCCTGCCCTGACCCTGCAGATCCTCGGGCGGGCGCGGCGCAAGAGCGGCGAGTGGGGCAGGTGGAAGACGCTCGGGATGCGGCTCGACGAGCTGCACGCCCTCTCCGAGTTCGACCGCGAGACGATCGCCCTCCTCCACCAGCGCTCGTACGGCTCGAACATCGACGCCACGATGAGCATCTCCCCCGTCACGGCGCCGTGGTGGGTGGAGCGCCTGGCGCGGGCGGGGAAGCTGTTCACCATGCACCAGGGCGAGCCGCGGCCGGTCGGGTGGGAGGACGGGCCGCCGTGGACGTTCCGCGTGGCGGTGGTGAGCGACGCTGTCCGGTCGGCGTACCGCATCGAAGGAACGATCGAGCGCGCCGGCGAGACGCTCCCCCTCGACGAAGTCAGTGCCATCGTCAGCGGCATCCTCTTCACCCGCGGCATGGCCAGCCGTTTCGACGACGGCGGACGGGCGTCGTGGATGCAGGCCCTGCGCGCCAGCGGCCCGATCGAGGTGCCGCACGGCGACGTGGAGCGCTTCCGCCAGGCGCTCCTCCGCGCGCCGATCGGCGACGTGTCGCTGCCCTCGGAGCTGGGGTGGGACGTGTCGGACGCGAAGCCGCACCCGCTGCTCGCGCTGCAGCACGACCCGCACAGCGCGGAGCTGCACGCGGAGCTCTTCTTCCTCTACGACGAATGGCGCGTCTCCAGCCGCTCGACGGAGATGCAGACGACCGTCGGCCGCAAACTGATCCGCCGCGACCGCGCCCGCGAGGACGCCTACCGGGCGCGCATGGGTGCCGTCGGCGTGATCGGGGTCTGGGACGGTTACCGCGTCCGTCTCGGCCAGCTCGAGGAGGTCGCCCGGACGCTGACCTCGGAGGGGTGGTCGCTGGAGATCGACTCGACTCCCGTGCGCGTCGCGGACGACGTCGACGTGGAGATCTCCAGCGGCATCGACTGGTTCGACCTCAACGTGCACGCGAGCTTCGGCGACGTGCGCCTCGCGCTGCCGGAGCTGCTGGCCGCGGCGGAGGCGAAACGCTCGCTGGTGCGCCTGCCGGACGGCTCGTTCGGCATCGTGCCGCTGACGTGGACGGAGTCGCTCGGCCCGGCGCTGGAGCTGGGCAAGCGCGAAGGCAACGCGGTGCGCTTCCGTCCCGCGCAGGCGCTGCTGATCGACGCGCTGCTGCGGACCAAGACCAGCGACCGCGCCTTCGGCGAGCTGCGCCAGCGGCTCACTGCCGGCTCGCCCGCGCCGCTGCAGGAGCCGACGACGCTGACCGCGGAACTGCGGCCCTACCAGCGCGCGGGACTGGGCTGGCTGCAATTCCTCCGCGAGGCCGGCATCGGCGGCTGTCTGGCGGACGACATGGGTCTCGGCAAGACGGTGCAGACGCTGGCGCTGCTGGAGAAGATTCGCGCCGAGGGGGGAACGCGCCCTTCGCTCGTGGTGGCGCCGCGGTCGCTGCTGTTCAACTGGGCGGCCGAGGCGGCGAAGTTCGCGCCGCAATTGCGGGTGCGCGAGCATCACGGCGGCGATCGCGTGAAGAGCGCGGAGACGTTCGCGGACTGCGATCTCGTGCTGACCACGTACGCCACGATGCGCCTCGACGTGGGCCTGTTCGCGGCGACGGAGTTCGAGTACGTGATCCTCGACGAGGCGCAGGCGATCAAGAACGCCTCCAGCCAGGCGGCGAAGGCCAGCCGCCTGCTACGCGGCCAGCATCGGCTCGCCCTCAGCGGCACGCCGATCGAGAATCACCTCGGCGAGCTCTGGAGTCTCTTCGAGTTCCTCAACCCCGGCCTCCTCGGCTCGTCGCGCTCGTTCACGCGCACGTTCGCGTCGAAGAACACGCCGCCCGAACGGCGCGAGGCGCTGGCACGCGCGATCCGTCCGCTGATCCTCCGCCGCACCAAGGAGCAGGTCGCGCCGGAGCTGCCGGAGCGCACCGAGCAGACGCTCTACTGCGAGCTGGAAGGCAAGCAGAAGACGCAGTACGACGAGCTGCGCGATCACTACCGCGAGGCCCTCCTCGGCCGCATCAAGACGGGCGGCATCGAGAAGTCGCGCATGCAGATCCTCGAGGCGCTGCTGCGCCTGCGGCAGGCAGCCTGTCATCCGAAGCTCATCGACCCGTTCACCGACGCGCCGAGCGCGAAGATGGAGCTGCTGGTCGAGGAGCTGCGCGGCGTAATCGAGTCCGGCCACCGCGCGCTGGTCTTCTCGCAGTTCACGACGTTCCTGGCCCTGGTGCGGCACCAGCTCGACAAGGAGCACGTGCAGTACTCGTATCTCGACGGCAAGACGCGCGACCGCCAGTCGCTCGTCGAAGAGTTCCAGCGCGCCGACGGTCCGCCGCTCTTCCTGATCAGCCTCAAGGCCGGCGGCCTCGGCCTGAACCTCACGAACGCGGACTACATCTTCCTGCTCGACCCGTGGTGGAACCCGGCCGTGGAGGCGCAGGCCATCGACCGCGCCCACCGCATCGGGCGGGTGCGGCCGGTGGTCGCTTACCGCCTCATCGCCCGCGACACGGTGGAGGAGAAGATCCTCGAGCTGCAGTCGCGCAAGCGCGAGCTGGCGGAGTCGATCCTCTCCGAGGACAACAGCGTGCTGCGGAAGCTCGAGGTCGAAGACCTCGAGCTTCTGTTGTCCTGAACCCCCTGCCATCCCGAGCGTGAGTCGAGGGACCTGGGTGGGCGGGGGGTGCGCTGCACGAGCGACGAGCCTCGCGCCGCCCCTCCACCCAGGTCCCTCGACTCACGCTCGGGATGACAGCGGGGGCAGGGCGTGGCTGACGCCACGCCCTGCGGTTTTCAGCGTCAGTGCGAGGTGATCCAGTTCAGCATCGGCTGCCAGACCAGGTCGTCGGCGTCGTGGGCGAGGAAGAGGTCGGCGTGGCCGTAGTCGAAGAGGCGCTGCGTCGACGGCACTTTGTTGATGACGAGGGTCGTCACGTCGGTGCTGCCGAGGAGGGTGGTGGTGTAGATGCCGTACTCGCCGAAGCCGCCGCCGGCGCCGATGTAGAAGACGGGGACGGTGATGTCGGAGAGGTGGTCGTCGAAGAGGACGTCGGTGGTCTCGCACGTGGCGGCGTCGGCGTCGGCCAGCTCGCGGTTCGGCTGGAACGGCGAGGCGGCAGCTTCGAACGAGAAGAGGTCCGCTTCATTCGAATAGAGCAGGCCCGCGGGCTTGCCGTCGGCGCCGAAGGTGCCGCCGGTGAAGTGGTAGAAGGGCGCGACCTCGAGTCCGCCCTGCAGGAGAAACGTGGCCTCGCCGACGAGGAGGCCGGCCTGGCGGTTGGTGTAGTCGCCGAGGTTGAAGGGCGGGCCGTTGAGGATCGAGGAGCCGTTCGGGTCGAACAGCGCCAGCGCGCCGAGCGCGGCGACGAGGCTGCCGGTCGGATTGGCGATCTGCCCCGCGGCGATGGCGGCGTTGGTGCCCTGCTCGCGCGCGCAGGCGAAGGCCTTGAGCTGCGGGTCGTCGGTCTTCAGGTAGATGTCGACGGGGATGAAGCCTTCCACGACGCGCTGTGCAGCGGGGAGCTGGCTCTCCGCGTTGAGGTAGGCGTAGCCGATCTGGCCGCCGCGGCTCCAGCCGAGGAGGAACAGCTGGCCGTGGCCGCTGCCGGTCATGGTACGGACGAAGCGGGCCACGTTCAGCGCATAGCCGAGGTCGGACGCATCCTGCTCGAGGCCCCAATCGGCCATGAACGAGGTGTCGGCGGTGTTACCCGGCACGAGCGTCCAGCGATAGTCGATGCCCCAGACGTCGATGCCGTTCTCGGCGAGATAGAGGGGCAGCGGACGCTCGCCGGTGAGGAAGGCGGCGCGGAAGTTCCAGATGTCGCCGGGGGCGAGGAAGACGGCCTTCGCCGCCGCGATCGGCTGACCCGGCGCGCTTTCTTTGACGATGCGATGGAGGGCGATCTGGTCGTACGGACCGTTGCCGACGCGCACGGTGAACGTGTACTCGGCGACGTCCGCGGTCAGCTCGCGGCGCTCGGCGTCGCGGTACGAGTGGGCTGCTGCCTGAGCGGGTGGGGGGACGACGTGCTGGGCGAAGGCGAGGGAAGGAAGCGCAAGGGCCACTGCCAGAATGAAACGTTTGATCATATGGATCTCCTGAACGAATTTTAGACGGATGAATCGTCACACCGCGCGCTTACCGGACGCTTACCGGACGGAGGAAGAGGAAGAGGAAAGAGGAAGGAGGAAGGAGGAAAGAGGAAGGAGGAAAGAGGGCCCCCGCCCCGAGGACTGCATGCTTCCCCCCGGGTGGGGGCCTCTTTCCTCTTTTCTCCTTCCTCTTTCCTCCCCCGGCGGTTATCGCGGCTGCGCCATCGTGGCGTCGCGCTTGGCCTTGAACTCCGTACCCGGCTTCCACTCCGGGTACTTGTCGTCCTGGGCGACGCGGTAGCCGATGATCGTCAGGAGCTGGGCGTCCTCGACGGCGCCGGTGAGGTCCCAGTCGGGTTTCACCTCGTCCGTGACCTTGTGGTAGTCGCGGCTCGTGTACTCGTCGCGTTTGGACTTGCTGTACGTCGCGTCCTTGCCGAGGTAATCGACGCCGGAGTCGGGGTAGAGGGCGGGGACGCCGACGCGGGCGAACTCGAAGTGATCGGAGCGGTAGTAGAAGCCCTTCTCCGGTTCCGGATCGGGATTGACGACGCGGCCCTGCGCCTGGGCGGTGTCGCGCAGCAGGTCGATGAGCGTGCTGTTGTCGTCGCCGACCATGGTCACGTCGCGGGTGCGGCCCCACTGGTTCACGCCGTCCATGTTGATGTTCGCCAGCGTCCTGTTCAGCGGATAGAGCGGATTGGTGGCGTAGTACTTTGCGCCGAGGAGACCCTTCTCTTCCGCCGTCACGGCCAGAAAGAGAATGCTCCGCCGCGGTGCCTTCGGCAGTTTCGTGAACGCCTCGGCGATCTCGAGCATCGCGCCGATGCCCGAGGCGTTGTCGAGCGCGCCGTTGTAGATCTGGTCGCCGGTGAGCTTCGGGTCGCGGCCGAGGTGGTCCCAGTGGGCGGAGTAGACGACGTACTCGTTCGGGAGCTCGGAGCCTTCGATCCTGGCGACGACGTTTGCGGAGTCGACGGTGCGCAGCTGATTGCGGGCGGTCAGGTTCGCCTTCGTATTCAGCGCCACCGGGCGGAACTCCTTCGTCGCCGCGGCCTGCTTCAGCTTCTCGAAATCCTGGCCGCCCGCGGCGAACAGCTCGCGGGCGCGGTCGACGTTGATCCACGACTCGATGCCGACGCGCTTCATGTTCTTGTCGGGCATCTGGATGTCGAAGTTCTCGCGCGACCAGCTTCCGGAGATCACCTCGTACGGATAGCCGGCCGGGCCGGTCTCGTGGACGATGATCGCGGCGGCGGCGCCCTTCTCCGTGGCGATCTCGTACTTGTAGGTCCAGCGGCCGTAGTACGTCATGGCCTTGCCGCGGAACATCTTCTCGTCGGCCAGCGGCGGGTCGTTGATCAGCATGACGATGGTCTTGCCGCGCACGTCGACGTCTTTGTAATCGTCCCAGCCGAACTCCGGCGCCACGACGCCGTAGCCGACGAAGACCACGTCCGAATTCGTGACGTTGGTCTCCGGCACGACGCGCCGGGAGACGCTGACGAATTCGTCCGGGAACTTCAGGCTCGTCGTCTTGCCGCCGGAGGTGAAGGACATCGTGGGCGTGGTAGTGATGCCGGCCAGCGGCACCTTCTGGATGTACGTGCCGTCGGGGTTGCCGGGCTTGAGGCCGAGGCGCTGGAACTGCGCGGTCAGATAACTGACCGTCAGCTCCTCCCCCTTCGTGCCAGGGCCGCGGCCCTCGTACTCGTCGGAGGAGAGGACGGTGGTGTGGTTGAGGATGTCGGCCGCGGCGATGGCGTTCAGCGCGGCGCTGAGCTCCGCCGGGGTGGAGGCGGCGGGAGCGGCCGGAGCGGTCGCGGTCGTCGCGGTGGCGGTTTCGGTGGCGGTCGGCGTGACCGTCTCGGTGCGGCTGCAGGCGGCCAGGAGGGCCGCGGCGGTGAGGATCAGAAAGCGTTTTGCCATGATCGCGATCCTGACACACAATCCGCGCCATGAAGCGCCTTCTGCTAGTCCTTCTTGTGACGGTTCCGCTGTTCGCGCAGCAGAAAAAGTTCTCCGTGGTCGAGGCCACCATTCCGGAGATGCAGGCCGCGCTGCGCGAGAAGCGCGTCACCTCGCGCGAGCTGGTGCTGCAGTCGCTGGTGCGCATCGCCACGTACGAGGACAAGCTGAACGCCATCATCACGGTGAACCCGAAGGCCCTCGAGGAGGCCGACGCCCTCGACCGCGAGCGCGCGGCGGGCAGGATCCGCGGGCCGCTGCACGGCATCCCGGTGGCGCTGAAGGACAACATCCACACCACCGACATGCCGACCACCGGCGGCGCGCTGGCGTTCGCGGACCTGGTCCCGCCGTACGAGGCCACGATCACGAAGAGGCTCCGCGACGGCGGCGCGATCATCCTGGCCAAGACGCAGCTCACCGAGCTGGCCAACTGGGTGGCCGGCGACCCGTCGATGCCGAACAACTACAACTCCCTGACCGGCTACGGCTTCAACCCATACGACCCGCGCCGCGATCCGCGCGAGGCCACCGCCGACGGCCGTCCCGCGCTCAACACCGGCGGCTCGAGCTCCGGCGCCGGCACGGCGGTCAGTTTCTGGGCCGCGAACGTCGGTACGGAGACGTCCGGGTCGATCCTCAGCCCCGCCAACGCGACGATGCTGGCCGCGATCAAGCCGACCGTCGGCCGGGTCTCGCGCTACGGCGTCATCCCGATCACCGCCGATCAGGACACGCCCGGCCCGATGGCCCGCACCGTCGCCGACGCCGCCATCCTCCTCGGCGTCCTCGAAGGGGCCGACCCGAACGACGAGGCCACGACGCGCTGTACGCCGGTCCGCGACTACACGCCGTTCCTGAAACGCGACGGACTGAAAGGCGCACGCATCGGCATCCCCCGCGCGTTCTATTACGACAAGGTCACGCCGCCCGGCGAGAAGAACACGCGCGGCGGTCTCAATCCCGATCAGGCCAAAGCGATGGACGAAGCGATCGCCGTCCTCAAGGCGGAGGGAGCGGTGGTGGTCGATCCCGCGGACATCCCGTCGGTCGTCGACACCGATCGCAGCCGCAACTATCTGCTCTGGGGCATCTGCACGGACATGAACGGCGTGAAGGCGAAGGAGTGCTCGATCGACTTCGCCTACGGCATGGAGCGCGATTTCAACAAGTGGCTGGCCTCCCTCGGCGACCGCGCGCCGGTGAAGTCGCTGACCGAGCTGCGCCGCTGGAACACGGCCCATCAGAAGCTGGGCGCGATCAGGTACGGGCAGTCGCTGCTCGACATCTCGAACGCGATGGACCTCGACCTCTTCCGCGCGCGCTACGAGGCCGACCGCGCCCGCGACATCGAGCTCTCCGCGACGCACGGCATTGACGAGGCCATGAAGACGCACAAGCTCGACGCGATCTTCTTCCCCGGTCCCGGCGGCGCCTCGATCGCGGCCCGTCCCGGCTATCCGACGGTGCTCGTGCCGTTCGCGACGATCCCCAATGCACCGACGACCGCCTTCCCCGAGGAGTTCAAGGCGAACCGCGCCCCCTTTGGAGTGAGCTTCGCCGGTGGGGCGTGCAGCGAGCCGACGCTTGTCCGTATCGCCTACGCCTTCGAGCAGGCCACCAAGCGCCGCGTCCCGCCGCCCGCATTTCCGTGATGCACGAGGGAACGACGAGGGGCCTCCGGCGGGCCGGTGCGACCGGCGGCGCTGCTTGGCCTAGCCAGGATGCACACCTGTCGACGAAACGCGTGTTTGCGCGGCGACATGGGCCCACTAAGCGCCGCCGGTCGCACCGGCCCGCCGGAGGCCTCCCGTCGTCCCCTGGTGAAGTACGGGGAACGCAGGCGCATATCATGCAGAGCCCGATGGGCTCCGGAGGTGTTTGTACATGGATGAGATGAATCCCAGTTTCCTCGAAGAAGTGCGTGAGCTCGAAGCGGGTGGTCCGACCGAGACCGGCGACCAGGACAAGACGGACGGACAGGACACGGACGGCACGGATGCCGGCGACGCCGACGGCACCGACGACGGCGGTGACACCGACGAGACCGACAAGAGCGACGCGGACGGCACGGACGGCAGCGGAGACTCCGACGTCACCGACAACGCCTGACCTGTCGTTCGCCGGAACGGTCGGCGTCCCCGACTTCCTGACGCGTTTCTGGGGGAAAGGCTTCGCCCATCTCCCGGGAACGCCCGGGCGGTTCCACGGACTGCTCTCGTGGTCCGAGGTCAACGGGATGCTGCAGAAACACCGGCTGGAGCCGCCGCGCCTGCGTCTCGTGCGCGGCGGCTCCTTCGCGCCGAAGACCGCCTACCTTCGCTACGAAGGGAGCCGCGTCCCGTTCGTCGTCCCGGAGAAACTCTCCCAGCAACTGCGCGACGGCTACACGCTCATCATCGACGCGGTCGACGACATGGTCGACGGCGTCATGCGCCTGGCCGAAGACTTCGAGCGCACGCTGCACGAGTCCGTGCAGGTCAACCTGTACGCCGGCTGGCGCGAGCAGCAGGGCTTCAACCGGCACTGCGACACGCACGACGTCGTCGTCCTGCAGGTCTACGGGAAAAAGTACTGGCGCGTGTACGAGGGCGGCCGCCCACATCCTTTGAAAGACGACATCGCGACGAACACCGACGTGCCGCAGAACGTGGTCTGGGAAGGACTGCTCGAAGACGGCGACGTCCTCTACATCCCCCGCGGCTGGTGGCACGAGGCGTCCGGCGTCGGCGACGTCACGCTGCACCTGACCTTCGGCATCCATCAGCGCACCGGCGTCAACCTCGTGCAGTGGCTGGCCGAGCAACTGCGCGCCTCGACCGAGTTCCGCGCGCCGCTGCTCCGCTTCGCCTCGGACGAGGAACAGCAGGCGCAGCTCGGCGAGCTGAAACGCCAGCTCCTCGACTCCCTCGACGGCGATCTGCTGGCGCGCTACTACGCGCACCAGAACGCGCGGGCCCGCTCGCGCGGGTGGGCCAGCCTGCCGTGGAGCGTGGCCAGCGAGACCCCGCCGCCGATGGAGACGCGCGTGGCCCTGGCCGCGCCACGCGAGCTGAGCTTCGTGCGCGGCGACGAGTCGATCTCCTTCGACGCCAACGGGCGCGCCTGGCGCTTCGCCTCGGACGCCGAGCCGCTGCTGCGTACTCTCGCCCGCGGTCCGGCCACGGTCGCGGAGTTATGCGACGCCGCGGCGGGCGCCATCGACCCGCCGGCCGTGCAGCAGTTCGTGACCGAGCTCGCGCGCCAGGGTCTGGTCAAGATCGAGCCGGGCGCGTGAGCCGCGTCTACTGCTCCGACGCGGCCCGCCTGCGCGGGGACGACAACGCCGGCTCCGCCTCGCGCATCGACGTCTGGATCCTCATCGAGCTCCCCGTGACCTGGGGCCGCGAGCCGATCTCCGACGCCCCCATCCCGCCGGCGGTCGTCGAGACGCTGCGGGTCGCATCGCACGCCATCCCGCGCTGCCGCGTGGTGTTCATCCGCAAGCGCGTCGAATTCCTCGGCCCGACGAAGGTCTACATCGTCCGCAGCTCCCCCACGCTCGGCATGGCCGCACTCGACCTGGCCAGCATCGACGCCGTGACCCAGCTCAATTTCCCGCTGATCCTCACGCACCTCACGACTCTGTTCACGCCGCTCGTCCTGGTCTGCACGCACGGCCAGCACGACTCCTGCTGCGGGCGGCGCGGCTACCCGCTTTTCGATGCGCTGCGCAAGCGCGAAGAGCTGGAGGTCTGGCAGTGCTCGCACATCGGGGGGGACCGTTTCGCCGCGAACGCGGTGGTGCTGCCGTGGGGGCTCTATTACGGGCCCGTCGAGGCGCGCGACGCGGACGTGCTGGCCGACACGATCGCCCGCGACGAGATCCTCCTCCCCGCCTACCGCGGCCGCTCGTCGCTCTCCCGTCCCGCGCAGGCCGCCGACATCTTCGTCCGCCGCGCCACGGGCCTCACGGGACGCGAGGCGCTGCGCGTCGTGTCGCGGGAGAACCTCCCCGACCACCGCACGCGCGTCCTCCTCCGCCAGGACGACGGCACTCGCCACGACGTGGTCATCGAGCAGTACATCGCCCACAACGTGGCCATGCTCACGTGTACGTCGAAGAACACGCACTCGATCCCGCAGTTCCGGCTGATCGAGCACACTGTTTCATCGTGAGCGCCTCAAAGCTTTTGTCATCCCGAGCGTGAGTCGAGGGACCTGGGCGGGCGGGGGGCACGATGCTCGTGGCGTGTTGCGCGTGGCGCGCACTACTCGTGCCGTGTTGCGCGCGCCGCATTGCTCATGCCCCATTCCTCGTGCCGCCCACCCGCCCAGGTCCCTCGACTCGACGCTCGGGATGACAGCAAAGTCAAAGGCGCATTCACCGCTGTCGTCCTGAGCCGCACACTACAATCCCGCGCACATGCTCCGCTGGAACGCGTATGCCCTTCCCTGGGCGCTCGTCGCCATCGCGCTCTATGCGCTGGCGGCGGTCATCTACTCGCGCCAGCGGGCGTCGCGGGTGGCGCGGCTGTTCTGCACGATGATCGTGCTGGTCGCCATCTGGTTCACCGCGTTCGCCGGCATGTTCCTCTGCGCGAATGCCGGTACCGCCGAGCTCTGGGCGCGCGCGGCCGTGGCGGCTGTCTGCTTCCTCCCCGCGGCGATCTATGACTTCACCGCCACCGCGCTGCGGCTGCACTCCGCGCGGCGGTGGCTCATTCGCGCGGCGTGGCTCGTGGGCGCGGTCTTCGCGGCGGCCTCGCTCTTCACCCACGCCATGATCGAGAGCGTCCGCGCGCACTCGTGGGGCTTCTACCCCGTGGCCGGACCGATCGCCATTCCCTTTCTCCTCTACTTCGCCGGCGCCCTCGGCACGCAGGTCGTCGAAGGAATCCTCGAATGGCGGCGCACCGAGGATGCGCAGCGGCGGGCCCGGATCGGGAAGCTGATGCTCAGTTTCGTCGTCGTTTACGCCGGCGCGTTCGACTGGCTGCCGATGTTCGGCTTCAACGTCCGCCCCATCGCGTTCATCCCCGTCATCGCCTTCATCGCCGTCGCCTCGGGTACCATCCGCCGGCACCGCTTCCGCCCCATCAGCGCCGCGCGCGCGGCGCAGGAGATCCTCGGCACGATGGCCGACGCGCTCTTCGTCATTGACGCCGGCGGCTGCATCCGCGTCGTCAACCACGCCGTGCGGACGATGTTCGGCTACCGCGACTCCGACCTCATCGGCCGGTCCATCGACCGCCTGGAGATCAGCGACGGCGACCAGACCATCTCCCGCACCTTACGCGACCTGGCCCGCCGCGGCCCGATCCGCGACCAGGAGCGGCGCCTGCGCCACAAGGACGGCCACGCCATCGACGTCAGCGTCTCCATCTCCCCCGTCAGCGAGCACGACGTGCAGGAAGGCGCGGTCGTCATCGCCCGCGACATCCGCGAGCGCAAGCGCGCCGACGAGGAGCTCCGCTCCGCGCTCAAGCGCCTCGAGCAGAGCAACCGCGAGCTCGAAGACTTCGCCTACGTGGCCTCGCACGACCTGCAGGAGCCGCTGCGGAAGATCCAGGCCTTCGGCGATCTGCTCCGCTCCAAGCACGCCGCGGCGCTGCCGGAGCAGGCCGGCGACTACATCGAGCGGATGCAGGCCGCGGCCAGGCGGATGCAGGTCCTGATCAATGACCTGCTTTCGTTCTCCCGCGTGACGACGAAGGCCCAGCCCTTCGTCCGCGTCGACCTCGGGCAAATCGCGCGCGAGGTCGTGAAAGACCTCGACGTGCGCGTGCACGAGAGCGGCGGTGAGATCCACGTCGGCGAGCTGCCGGTCATCGAGGCCGATCCGCTCCAGATGCGCCAGCTCCTGCAGAACCTGGCCGGCAACGCGCTGAAGTTCCACCGGCCGGACGTGCCGCCGCGCGTCGACCTCTCCGGCCGCATCGACGGAGACCGCTGCACGATCACCGTCGCCGACAACGGCATCGGCTTCGAGGAAAAGTACGCGGACCGCATCTTCACCATGTTCGAGCGCCTCCACCCGCGCGCCAAATACGAAGGAACCGGGATCGGCCTGGCAATCTGTCGCAAAATAGCGGAGCGCCACGGGGGAGAGATTCGCGCACACGGCACGCCCGGTGAGGGGGCGCGGTTTGAGGTGGTGGTGCCCGTGAAGCAGGGAAAGACTGAATTGAGAATTGAGAATTGAGAAGCGCCGCGGCCCTGCCTCCCTCTCAATTCTCAATTCTCAATTCCTCGAACGAAGAGAGAGAAAACCATGACTGACCCCAACGGCCGCCCCATCGTCATCCTGCTCGCCGACGACGACGAGGAGGACCGGATGCTTGCCGCGGATGCGCTCGAAGAGAGCCGCGTCGTGAACGACCTGCGTTTCGTGGAGGACGGCGAGGAGTTGCTCGACTACCTCTATCACCGCGGCCAGTACACCGAGAACTCGCCCACGCCGGGGCTGATCCTGCTCGACCTCAACATGCCGCGCAAGGACGGCCGCGAGGCGCTGCGGGAGATCAAGGCCGATCCCGACCTGCGCCGCATTCCGGTGGTCGTGCTCACCACCTCCAAGGCCGAAGAGGACATCTACCGCACCTACGACCTCGGCGCGAACTCGTTCATCACCAAGCCGGTCAGCTTCGACGGGCTGGTCTCCGTGATGCGCGACATCGGCCGCTACTGGATCGAGATCGTCGAGCTGCCGCCGGACCGCATTGACTGAACGCATTGACTGATCTCGACACGCGTCCCGTCCGCATCCTGCTCGTCGAAGACGACGAGGACGACTACGTCCTCACGCGGGAGCTGCTCGCCGACTCGAAGCGCACCACGTTCGAGCTGGAGTGGGTGTCGACATTCGACGACGCCCTGCAGTCCATCGCCTCCGACGCCTACGACGTCTGCCTCGTCGACTACCGCCTCGGCGAGCACGACGGGCTGGAGCTCCTCCGCCACGCCCGCGACGGCGGCGTGACCGCGCCGCTGATCCTCCTCACCGGCCAGGGCGAGGGCGACGTCGACCTGGCCGCCATGCGCGCCGGCGCCGCGGACTACCTCATCAAGGGACAGATCGACGCCCGCCTGCTGGAGCGCTCCATCCGCTACGCGCTGGAGCAGAGCCGCACGCTGCGCGCGCTGCGCGACGCCGTCGAGCAGCTCACGCACGACGCTTTCCACGACGCGCTGACGCAACTCCCCAACCGGGCGCTGTTCATGGACCGCCTGTCGCGCGCCATCGAGTCGCATCGCCGCCATCCGGAGTCGCTCTTCGCCGTCCTCTTTCTCGACCTCGATCGCTTCAAGGTCGTCAACGACTCCCTCGGCCACGTCCTCGGCGACGAGCTGCTCGTCGCCGTGGCGCGGCGTCTCGATGATCTGGTGCGCTCCAGCGACAGCGTGGCCCGCCTCGGCGGCGACGAGTTCGTGATGCTCATCGACGGCATCGACCACGAGGCCGACGCCGTGCGCACCGCCAGCCGCATTCAGGACGCGCTGCTCGCGCCGTTCCTCATCGGCGGCCACGAGGTCTTCACCACCGTCAGCATCGGCATCGCCCTCAGCACCACCGGCTACGACGATCCGCAGGACGTGCTGCGCGACGCCGACATCGCTATGTACCGCGCCAAGTCGCGCGGCAAGGCCCGCCACGAGGTGTTCGACACGGCCATGCACGAGCGCACCGTCGAGCTGCTGCGCTTCGAGACCGACCTGCGCCGGGCCATCGAGCGCGGCGAGCTGCGCGTGCACTACCAGCCGATCGTCTCCCTCGGCAACGGCAATCACGGACGCGTGGCCGGCTTCGAGGCGCTGCTGCGGTGGCAGCGCGGCGACACGCTCGTGCCCGCGGACGAGATCATCCCCATCGCCGAGGAGACGGGACTGATCGTGCCGATCGGCGAGTGGGTGCTGCGCGAGGCGCTGCGCCAGGTGGGCGAGTGGGACGGCGTCGACATCCACGTCAACCTCTCCCCGCGCCAGCTCCTGCAGCCCGACGTCGTGGAGCGGGTGACGGCGGCGGTCGCGGAGAGCGGCGTCGCGCCGGAACGGCTGCACCTCGAGGTGACGGAGAGCATCCTCATCGACAACGCCGAGGCCGCGGCGGAGCTGCTGCGCGCGCTGCGCGACGTGCGCGTGAAGCTCAGTCTCGACGACTTCGGCACCGGCTACTCGTCGCTCAGCTCCCTGCGGCAGTTCCCGTTCGACACCCTGAAGATCGACCGCTCGTTCCTGCTCGACGCCGACTCGCACCGCGTCGACGAGATCGTCCGCACCATCGCCGGCCTGGCCCGCGCGCTGGGAATGGACGTCACGGTGGAAGGGCTGGAGACCGCGGAGCACGTCGAGCGGATGCGCGAGCTGGGGATCAGCTACGCGCAGGGCTTTTACTTCGGGCGGCCGGTGCCGCCCGAGGAAGCGGGAACCTTTCTCGCCGGCGCGCGTACTTTATGACTGAAAGACCGTTTTGGTCATCCAGTCATGAGAGACAACATCCTCGACGCCACGGAACGCCTGCTCGTCCGCTACGGCTACGCCAAGATGACCATGGAGGACCTGGCCCGCGAAGCCGGCATCGGCAAGGGGACGATCTACCTCCACTTCCCCAGCAAGGAGGAAGTCGTCCTCTCGCGGATCGACCGGATCATCGAGTGGCTCCTGGCCGAGCTGCGCACCATCGCCGGGTCGAAAAAGTCGCCGGCGGAACGGCTGCGCACGATGCTCGTCGCGCGCGTCCTCTTCCGCTTCGACCACGCCAAGGGCTACGCCGAGAGCATGGACGAGATGCTCTCCGCCATCCGCACCGGCCTGCTCGCGCGGCGTGAGCAACACTTTGCCGCCGAGGCGGAGGTGTTCGCCGAGTTGCTCGAAGAGGGGAAGCGTGGCGGTGCGTTCTCCTTCAAGGACGCGCAGGCCGCCGCGCAGGCGCTCGTCCTGGCTACCAACGCCCTCCTCCCCTACAGCCTCACCGCGAAGCAGCTCGGCCGTAGAACCGTGGTGGAGGAAAGAGTCACGAACATCGCTCACCTGCTCATTCATGGCTTATCGAAGGATTGAGGAGAACTTCATGAGACTTCGCATCGCGGCACTGTTGCTGTTTGCCTTCACCGCCTTCGCCCAGGAGTCGCCGATCGACGCCAGCGCGCGCAAGGAGATCGGCGCGAAGATCGCCGACGCCCTGGAGACGATGTACGTCGTCCCGGAGACGGGCAAGACGCTGGCCGCCAAAGTGCGCGCCGATTTCGCGTCCGGCAAGTACGACACGATCACCACCGCCCCCGCGCTGGCCGAGGCCATCACGAAAGAGTTTGCGTCGGCGAACGACCGTCATCTCTACGTGCGCTACGGCGCCGGCGCGAAGCCCGGCCCGCCGCCCGCGCCCAAGAACCACGGCTACCGCGCCGTGCAGCGCCTCGAGCCGAACATCGGCTACATCGACCTCGGCATGTTCGTCGAAGGCAGCGACGCGCAGGCGCTCACCGATGCGGCCATGGCCTTCCTCCGCGGCACCGACGCCGTGATCGTCGACGTGCGCCGCTGCCCCGGCGGCAGCGGCCAGCAGGTCGCCTATCTGGCCAGCTACTTCCTCGGCGGCAGCGAGCCGGTGGTGCTGGCCAACCGCTATCACCGCCCCAGCGGCCGCTCCACGCAGAGCACGACCGTCGAGGTGAAAGGGCAGCGCATGCCCGACGTGCCGCTGTACATCCTCACCAGTCCCGGCACCGGCTCCGCGTGCGAGTCGTTCGCGTTCTCGCTGCAGCAGCACGGCCGGGCGAAAGTCGTCGGCGCGACGACGGGCGGCGGCGGATACAACAACGCCATCATTCCCCTTGGCCACGGCTTGAACTTCTCGGTCTCGGTGGGCAGCGTCAGCCATCCGAAGACGGGCAAGGGCTGGCAGGGCGTCGGCGTGCAGCCCGACATCGCCTCGGCCGCCGACCGCGCGCTCGACGCGGCGCGTGCCGCCATCGGCGGGACCGTTCCCGACGTCGCGGCCGAGGTGAAGAAGATCGAGCGCGAGTGGCTCGATGCGTACGAGCAGCGCGACGCCGAGGCCATGAAGCGCATCATCGCCGACGACTTCGTCATCTACTTCGGCGACGGCAATCTGCAGAAGAAAGCGGACATCGTGCGGATGATGGAACGGGGGAAAGCGGCGGGACGTCCCGGCGGCAAGTTCTCGACCGAGGAGACCGAGGCGCGCGTCTACGGCGACACGGTCGTCCTCACCGGACGCGTGATCTCGCAGATGGGCGACTCGCGCGAGGTGTCGCGCTACACCGACACGTGGGTCCGCCGCGACGGCAAGTGGCAGGTGGTGTCGTCCCACCTCGGCAACGAGAAGGCGCCGTCAAAGCCCCAGTAACGACAGATCCAGCTTCTCGCCCCGTACCGGCGGGCACCAGAAGTACCCGCCGGTCACGGGGCGCGAGAAGGAGAAGAGGCCGTCGACGATGCCGTCGTCGTGGCCGACCATGCGGTGCAGGATGCGCTCGTAGCGGTCGAGCGACTCGACGTGGGCGATGAACTCGAGGCCTTCCTGCGTGGCGCTGGCCCACGGCATCGAGCGGCGCACCATGAACGCGGGCGGGTCGTAGTCCTCCTGCGCGGCGCGCTTCACGTGCGCGGACGCGGGCGCGTCCTCGATCTCCTCGTTCGACTCCGCGCGGCGGCCGATGAGCATCTCCCGGCGCTGCTCCTCGAACCCGCGGAAGCGCACCAGGTCGTGCACCCAGCGCTGCACGACGAGGAAGCTCGAGCCGTCCTCACGGATGGCCGCCTCCACGGCGGCGTCGTCCTTCGGGTTCTCGGTGCCGTCCTCGAAGCGGGTCAGGTCTTTGTTGCCGTGATAGGTGAAGGTGTCGTTGACCTCGACGAGCAGGAACGCGTCGGCGATGAGCTCGCGGATCTGCTGCGTCCAGTCGAAGACGACGCCGCGGTCGGGACCGCGCAGGAGAAAGCAGAGCGCGTCCTGCGTCGAGGGGATGCTCACGCCCGCGCCCGACATCGAGGGGAACGTGCGCAGGCCGGGGATCTCACGCCCGAGGGCGATCGCGGTCGGTTCGCCGATCCCGAAGACACCGCACTCGATCGGATAGCCGTCGCGGAGTTTGCCCAGCGCTTCAGGCACGTCGGCCTCCGGCGCGATGCGGAACGTGAGTGAGCGGCCCACGGCCGTGCACGGGGCGAGGATGGCGGGCTGAAAGGGCGGCTTCTTCATCGGGCGCGGGATTATGGCAGATGCAACGTGGCGAGAATCTCGTGGAAGCGCCGGTCTGCGCGCAGCGCGTCGAAGCGCGGCTCCGTGGCCAGATAGACCAGCCACCCGGACCGCCCTTCCACCGCCCGCTCCAGCCATTCCAAGGCGCGGTCGTGCTCGCCGAGGGCAACGTGCACCGTGGCAAAGTGCACCGGAGAGACGTCGCGGGTGAGCGAGAGCTCGGCCAGCGCGTCGAGGCGCTCGCGCGATTGCTCCAGCGCGCCAAGGGCGGCCACGACGTGCGGCTCGCCGCGCGAGATCGTCAGGGCACGCTCGAGCTCCGCCCGCGCCTCGTCGACGCGGCCCCGCTGCTGGTGAGCGAGGCCGAGCGTAAAGTGCGCCGGCTCGTGGTGGGGGTTGATCTCCAGTGCACGATGGCAGAACTCCTCCGCCTGGTCGTACGCGCGCGCCAGGTAGTGCACGACGGCGGTGTTCGCGTTGACGTGGAACGACAGCGGATCGCTCTCCGCCGCGACCGCCATCTGCGACAGCGCGTCGGAGAAACGTCCGCGGTGCGCCAGCGCCAGCGCGTACCACTGCCGCGCCGTCACGTAACCCGGATTGAGGCGCAGCGCGGTCAGGTACTCCTCCTGCGCGCGCTCCCAGCTCCAGTGGAAGACCTCATGGATCGCGCCCATCGACGCGTGCGCCTCGGCCAGCTCGGCGTCGAGCTCCACCGCCCGCCGCGCCGCCGCCTCCGCCTTCGGCATGAGCTGCAGCGACGGATAGAGATCGCGGCTGGCCAGCGCGATGTAGGAATCGGCCAGTCCCGAGTACGCCGGGGCGTACGCGGAGTCGGCGTCGATGGCCGATTCGAAGAAGAAGATAGCCCGCTCGATTCCCTCCGCGGTCCGGCGGTTCCAGTGATGCCGCCCCTTCAGGTAGAGCTGATACGCGGCCGCGCTCTCCGTGTAGCGCTTGCGCAGCCGGCGATCGGTCTCGCCGGTGATGCGCAGGCGCAGCGCGGTGACGACGTCGCGCGACAGCTCTTCCTCCAGCGCGAAGATGCCGCGCAGCGGCGCCTGGAACTGTCTCCCCCACAACTGCGCGTCTTTGGCGAGGTCGATCAGCTCGACCTGCAGGTTGACCACGTTGCCGGTCACGCGGATGCGTCCCGTCAGCGCGGCGCGCACGTTCAGCTCGCGGCGCACGACCGCCAGGTCGGCCTCCCGATAGCGGAAGGACGACGCCCGCGGGGCCACGCGCAGCCCCTCGATATTGGTCAATGTATTGATCAACGACTCGGCCAGGCCGTCGGTGAGGTAGTCGAGATCGGCGTGGCCGGAGCGGTTCGCGAACGGCAGCACCGCGATCGACTCGATGCCGCCCCGCTCCGGTGTCTCCGTGACCGGTCCGCTGAAGGCGTAGCCGAAGCGGTGCACGGTTCGGACGAAGCGCGGCGCGCGGGCGTTGTCGCCGATGGCGGCCCGGATCTCTTTCACCAGGCTGGCGAGATTGGCCTCGGAGACGAACGTCTCGGGCCAGAGTTTCGCGAAGAGGTCCGTCTTCCCGACCGGATTCGGCCGCGCGGCGAGTAGCAGCTCGAGGAGCTGGAAGGCCTTGCCGGAGAGGCGCACGTTCTCGCTCCCGCGCACGAGCGTACGTGCCTCGGAGTCGAACGCGCAGTCGCCGAAGAGAAGCCGCATCCCAGAATTTTCCCAGAACTCTCGCAGAGCGACTTCAAGACTCCGGCCGTCTTCTGCCCGATCTTGCACACAAGGAGATTCGAGACATGAAGAACATCACGAAATTCGCCGCCATCGCCATGCTGGTCCTGGGAAGCCTGGCCTGCAAGGACAAAGAGCCCGCCCCCGTCACCGCCGAGCCTTCGGCCACGGTGACGAGCGAGACGTCGACCGACGTCTCCACGACGGCCACGACGACCGAGACCACGGCCACGGTGGAGGCCCCGGCCCCGACCGCTACCGACGCGACGGCCACGACGACCGACGGCACGGCGACGACCACCGACGGTGCTTCGAAGCAGTAACCCCACGCAGTGGCCTCTCCCCGTCTTGCGGGGAGAGGCCATCGTTCCGGCCGGTTCGCGCTGGCGGAGTAATGCTCACCCCGCCCTTCCCCCTCTCCCCCGCTCCCCCCGCTGTCATCCTGAGCCGCAGGACCTCATCCAACGCAGGCGAAAGCATGGCGGCGAAGGACCCCCTGCCGACGGAGCGAGCAGCGTGCAACCGGAGGGGGTCCTTCGCCGCCATGCTTTCGGCTGCGTGGGTTCGTCCTGCGGCTCAGGATGACATTTGTTGGGGTTCAACGCACGTAAGGCCGCCGCACTCCAAAATGCTTGACCGACGATTCAGCTCGGATGATCGATGACTCAACTTGGATGATCGGTGACTCAGACTGGATGATCGATGCCTCAGCTCGGGTGATCGATGCCTCAGCTCGGGTGATCGATGCCTCAACTCGGATGATCGATGCCTCAACTCGAGTGATCGATACCTCAACTCGAGTGATCGATACCTCAACTCGAGTGATCGATGCCTCAGATCGAGTGATCGATGCCTCAGATCGAGTGATCGATGCCTCAACTCGAGTGATCGATGCCTCAGATCGAGTGATCGATGCCTCAGATCGAGTGATCGATGCCCTCAGATCGAGTGATCGATGCCTCAGATCGAGTGATCGATGCCTCAACTCGAGGCATCGATGCCTCAGATCGAGTGATCGATGCCTCAACTCGAGGCATCGATGCCTCAACTCGACCCCCTGCAAATTCCGGCATGGCCGATGGGTGGAATGGCCGCAGAAAAGGACCATCTTCTCGTTCGCGACGCATTCACCACACGCAGTCACCCTCTCCCCGCCGCGGCGGGGAGAGGGTGACTGTCGTTGAAGGTTTAGTTGCTCAATCCTCCGCTCGCCGTGCCGGACTTGCCGACGCGGTCCGTGGTCACCACCTCGCACTGCGAGCCGAAGCAGCGGGTCTGCTGGGTGTGGGACTCGTAAGGCGTGAGGGTCACGGCCGGGTTCGCGAACAGGGTGCGCGTGGCGTCGCCGATGGCGAGATTCTGCACGACGGTCGAGCCGAGATGCTCCTGCGGGCCGTAGACGTCGCGGCCGCTGTAGTTGAAGGTGTAGTACTGGTACGTGCCGGTCTGCGGGTTGTACGAGCGCGACCATTCCTCGCCGTAATACGTGACGTCGCCGGCCTGCACGTACACGTCATATTCCGACCATGGCGCGAACGGCTCGGAGAGGATCATGGTGCAGGCCGTGGCCGTGATGCCGCTGACGCTGGCGCGGCCGCATCGCCGGCCGGAGCCGTTGCGATAGCCGGTGAACGGCACGTCGGAGACGTCGACGAGCACGCGGCCGTCGGTCTCCGCGCGATAGCTGAACCGCAGCGTGCTCATGTCCAGCAGCTCGGGCTGCGTGGCGTCGATTCCGTAGTAGGCCGTCCAGCTCGTCGAGTTGTAGACGCCGCCGTAATTCGGCGCGGTCAGAACACTCGAGGACGTCGAGTTCTCTTCGCGGGCCGTGGCGCTCCACTCCCAGAATTCCTCGTTGTAGTCGTGGACGTACAACTCGGCAGCGGCCACGCTGTTGTCCGAAGGGTCGTAGTCGCCGGGACGGATGTTCTCCACGTTGACGGTGAGCGACTTCGCCCCCGCCGTCTCGAAGACCGCGGTCAGCATGCAGGTGACCGAGCCGCCGGCGTCGACCCAGATGTTGCTGGCCCGGTCGACCTCGGCGCCGCTGTCGCGAAGCACGCAGTCCGCGCGCGCGCCGGAGTCGAGGTTCGTCTCCGAGACGATCGCCGTGACGCTGACCGGCATGCCGATCAGGGCGTGCTGTTTCGACTTGATCCAGGTGAAGGTGAGGTTGGGCCGCAGTTTCGCGGTCGTACTGACCGTGACGACGCCGGTGCGCGAGCCGTCGACTCCGGTCACGTGCGCCGTCACCTCGACGGCCTGATTGTGCGCCAGTCCGGAGACCCGCGAGATCGTGAACGTGTCGCCCCCGCCGGTGTTGTTGTAGTTCACCGGATCGGCACCCGCGGCGCGGATCTGCACGCGCTCGATGATGCCCGTGCCGGCCACGTACGGCTCGAACTGTCCGGTCGTGATCTCGATGTCGGCCGTGCCGTCCATGTTGAGCAGCACGCGCGCTTCGATCGTGGCGTTGCCGGAACGCCCCTTCGCGGCCTGCGCGCCGGAGTCTTTGTACTTGATCGTGTTGGGTTGCGGTTGGAAATCGTCGGCGAGGGCGGGAAGACAGAGAAGGGATAACGCGAGCACTGCTGTCGCTGAGATTCGGGTTCGCATCCTGGGGTCTCTCCGTAGCGGTTCGAAGCGGTTGAAGGTTCTGCTGACGGAAGAGTCCCCACTACAATAACTATGCCGATGGCGGCAGCCGCGACTACCGCTTCCGCCACCGGTTGCGGAGCCACATCACCGCCCCGATCACGATCAGCGCGAGCGCCAGCCAGAACACGAGATGGATGGCGGCGCTGGCGATCTTGAACGCCAGCGAGATGAGCCAGACGCCGAGGAGAATGATGCCGAGGAGGAGGACGAGGGCGCGGAGGCCGATGCCGCGGGCGGTGGTGCGAGTCATGCGCGCGATGGAGCAAGAGTCGCGCTCAACCCTCCGAACTTGGGCGATAGAGCGCGACACAGCACAGGGATGGGCCGTCTGGAGACATTCAGTCCCCTCTCCCCACCGCAGTGGGGAGAGGGTTAGAGTGAGGGGCTCCCTTTTGCCGAGCGCCACAACCCCTCACCCTAACCCTCTCCCCGCTCCTCGCGGGGAGAGGGGACTGACGCGTCGCCAGACGCGCATCCCTCGGCCGCGGCGCGAGCTGTCGCCGAACGCGGAGCGAGTGCTCAGTGGCGCGCGGCGCGGTGGCGGAAGGCCGGCGTCAGCGTGAACGCGAGCGGTGCGGGTGACGCGGTGCCCACGGCCACGGTGACCGGGTTCGCCAGCGGGAAGTAGCGGCTGCGCGGATCGGTGACGGTGAAGCGGTAGGTGCCGGGCACGACGACGATCGTGAACGCCCCGTTGCTCGTCGTCGCGCCGGCCACGTGATTGCCGGCGGCGTCGAGTGCGAAGACTTCCGCGCCGTCGACGGGGGCTCCGTTCGCGCGCACCGTGCCGGTGACGCGCGTGCCGCGGCGCATCCGCAGGTCGACGGGGGAAAAGTCGCCGGGCTCGATGGTCAGCGGCGTCGTGGTCTCGAACGTCGTGGCGCCGTTCGAGTATCCGGTGGCGTATTCGAGCCGCGTGTCGTAGACGAGCAGGCGGTAGGAGCCCGGAGCGACGTCGAGAGTGAACGCGCCGCCGGTCGCGGTCGTCGTCTGCGCCGCCAGCACGCCGGTGATGTCGTACGCGGCGACCGTCATTCCGGAGAGCGTGGCCTGCGTGACCGCGTCTATGACCGTGCCGGTGAAGTGGCCGGCGGCGAGCTGACGCAAGTCGATGCCGGTCAGCAGCTCCCCGCCGAGGACGCGGATCGGCGTCGCGCCGGCGAAGGTTTTGGCGTCGCGATAGAACTGCGGCGCACTGCGGGTGAGCGGGTTGACCAGGGCGATCTTGTATTCGCCGGGCGCCAGGACGAGGCGATAGGCCTGATCGGCCATGGCGGCCGTCGCGTGGATCGTCCCGTCGAGGTTGTACGCGATCACGGTCGCGCCCTCATCGGCGAGGGCCCGGCCGCTCACGACCGCACCGCGCTCGGCGGCGAGATTGAGGTCCGAGCGCTCCTGGCCCGCGGTCAGCGTGACGACGTCGGCGCGCTCGAAGGAGCGGCTTCCGCCGAAGAACGAGCGCGCGTAGAGCAGGGCGGGATCGGCGGCGACGAAGCGGTACTGCCCCGGTCCGAGCGAGAAACGGAACACGCCGGCGGCGTCGGAGACCGTCTGCGCCACGAACGCACCCGCGGCCGTGTACGCGTAGACGGAGAGCGTGTCGAGCCGCACGCCCGTCGCGGCGTCGGAGATCCTTCCGCTGACGCGCGCCGCACGTTCGAGGGAGAAGGGCAGGTTGACCGGGGCAGGAGGCGTGACGTGCACCATCGCCGCGTCGTCGAACGCGCGGGCGTCGGAGTGGAACTCTCCGGCGAAGAACCCGGTCGCGTCGTACGCGAAGAGCTTGTAGTCGCCGGCCGGCACGACCAGCGAGTACTCCCCTGCCGCGTTGGCGATCGTCGAGCCGCGGCGAGTGCCGGACGGGTTGTACGCTTCGACCACCGCGCCCGCCACCGGCCCGTTCGCCGACAGCACGACCCCGGTGAGCAGGGCTCCGTCGCGCAAGGTGAAATCGGCCGTGAAGGCGGCGGAATCCGTCACCTGCACGAGCTCCGACGACTCGAACGATTCCGCCCCGTTCAGGAACTGCGTGGCGTAGGCGCCGAGCGGGTCATAGGCCAGCAGACGGTAACGGCTGGCGGGGACGTTCAGCGTGTACAGACCGGCCGCGTCCGTCTCCACCTTCGCTTCCTCGACTCCGTTCGCGTTGTACGCCGCGACTGTTTTGCCCGGCAGCGGCGCGCCCGTGGACGAGCTCACGCGGCCGCGGATGGTGGCCGCTTCGGCCGCCGCGGCCAGGAAGGACAGCAGGAAAAGCGCGAGCGCCGCGCGGGGCCTTAGGAACATTGGGTTCGTTTTTGCCTGCTATCGTATTTCCGGCAACTGCAATGATTCTCACACGTCTTTCCATCCGGACGAAGATCGCCGTGGTGATGACCTCGCTTCTCGCGGTCATCTCGCTCGCGATCTACCTTTTTTTCCCGGCCCGTCTGCACCGCCAGGCCGTCGACGCGGTGACCCAGAAAGCGGCCGCGCTGACCGGCATGGCCGCGTTCAGCGTGGGCGACGGACTGCAGCAGCGCAACCAGCCCGCGGTGGCCGCGGCGCTGGCCGGCATCCGCAGCAATCCCGACCTGGTCTACCTCATCCTCCTCGACGGCCGCGGCGACGTGTTCGCCAGCTTCAACGATCTCGTCGCGCGCGAAGCGGGCTACGAGCGGCTGCCGATGGAGACCCTCGACACCCCCCAACACGTGCTGCAGGCGGGGCAGCAGGTGCGGTCGCAGTCGCGGCGCGTCTCCGGCGGCATGACCGCGGACGCGTCGATCTACCAGACCATGGCCGCCGTGCAGCATCGCGGACGCACCATCGGCCGTCTCTACACCGGCATGTCGCTGCAGGGCGCGAACGCCAGCGCCGCGCGCAGCCGCGCCACGATCGCCCTGGTCACGCTGGCCGCGTTCCTCGTCGGCACGCTCGCCGTCCTGGCGTTGAGCACGTTCATCACCGGCCCGCTGCAGCGCATCGTCGACACGACGGAAGACATCGCCGCGGGGGATTTCTCGAAGCGCGCCGCGGTCACGAGCGGCGACGAGGTCGGTCACCTGGCGCGCTCGTTCAACCGCATGGCCGAGCGGATCGAGGAGTGGAATCACACGCTCGAAGCGCGGGTGGACGAGCGCACGCGCGAGGTGGCGGCCTCCGAGGAGCGGTATCGCCTGCTGTTCGAGCGCAACCTGGCCGGCGTCTACATGGCCACCGAGGAAGGCGTGGTCTTCGACTGCAACGACGCCTGCGCGCAGCTCTTCGGCTATGCCACGCGCGATGAGCTGCTGCGGGCCGGCAGCATCGAGTACATGCACCCGCACGAGCGCGATTCGATCGTGCGCCGCCTGCGCGAGCACGGCACGGTCATCAACGAAGAAGTGGAGCTCCGCGACCGGAACGGCGGCGCCGTCTGGGCGCTCGAGAACGTCCGCCGCATCCCGTCCAGCGGCGACCGCCCGGCCATCCTGGAAGGCATCCTGCTCGACGTCAACGACCGCAAACGCGCCGAGCAGGAGATCGCCTTCAAGGCTTATCACGATGCGCTGACCGGCCTCCCCAACCGGGCCCTGTTCCTCGACCGGCTGGAGATCGCGCTCGCCCACGCCCGCCGCGCGCAGACCACGCTGGCCGTGCTCTTTCTCGACCTCGACGACATGAAGTCGATCAACGACACGTTCGGCCACGCCACCGGCGATCGCGTACTGCACGCCGTCGGGCAGCGGCTCGTCGACACGGTGCGCGCGGAAGACACGATCGCCCGCGTGGGCGGCGACGAGTTCCTGATCCTGCTGGCCGATACCGAGACGGCCGAGGCGGAAGCGACGGCGCGGAAGATCCTGATGCGCGTCTCCGAACCGGTCGTCGTCGAGCTCGACGAGCTGCATCTGACGACGAGCATCGGCGTCGCCCTCTACCCAGCCGACGGCGACGACGCGGAGACGTTGATCCGCAACGCCGACGCCGCGATGTACCGCGTGAAGGAGACGGGCGGACACGAGCTCGTGCTGTCCAGCCGCGGCGGGAAGCGCAACGTCGGGCGTCTGTTGCTGGAAGACCAGATCCGCGAGGGAATCGAGCGCGATGAGTTCGTGCTGCACTATCAGCCGCAGGTGCACATCACGACGCGCGCGCTCTCCGGCGCCGAGGCGCTGGTGCGCTGGCAGCGGCCAGACGGGACGCTGGTCATGCCCAGCGGGTTCATGCCGGTCTGCGAGCAGAGCGGTCTGATCACGGCCCTCGGCGAGATCGCGCTGCGCAAGGCCTGCACGCAGATGGTGGAGTGGCAGAAGGTCGGTACCGCGCCGCTGCGCATGGGGGTGAACGTCTCGGCGCGGCAGTTCTACCAGCGCGATTTCGTGGGCATGGTCGAGCGCGTGCTCGCCGAGACCGGACTGTCGCCGATGCGCCTGGAGCTGGAGATCACCGAGACGGTGGCCATGCAGACGTCCGATCGCGCGCTCCAGATCCTGACGCACTTCCGTGCCATGGGGATCGCCATCGCGGTGGACGATTTCGGCACCGGTCAGTCGTCTCTCACTTACCTGAAGCGCTTCCCCGTCGACACGGTGAAGGTGGACCGCAGTTTCGTGAATGACCTGATGAGCGGCGAGAACGACGAATGGATCATCACGGCGGTGCTGATGCTCGCCAATCACCTCGGCCTGCGCACGGTGGCCGAGGGCGTCGAGACGGATGTGCAGTGCCAGTTCCTCGAGGGGCACGATTGCCGCGAGATCCAAGGCTGGCTGATCGACAAGGCCCTCGACCCCGCCACCTTCGCCGCCCGCTACCTCGAGAGCCGCCCCGAGCGCCAGCCCCGCGCAGCGATGCTGTAGCTTCAGGAGTGTAGGATGCGCCCATGACCGATTGGGCGCAGGCAGTCCTCGCCGCGAGTGAAATTCTGACGGCCGAGCCGGCGCTCGAAGACGACGACGTCGTGGCGCGGCTCGAAGAGCGTGGCCTCTCCGAGGCCGAGGCGCGCATCGCGGCGACGTTCGTGCCGGTGGCATTCGGCCGCGTGCTCCTTTCCGAGCGCGACATCACCCGTCTGAGCGGAGCGTTTTACGTGCTCGACGACGACGGCAAGTGGATCGCGTTCGAGCTCGGCGAGCAGCCGGCCTTCGAGGAAGCGACGCGCCTGGCCGTGACCGCACGGCATCGCGGCACGATCGAGCGTACGGCGTTCGACCGCATCGCCGCGCGCAGCGCGGAAGTCGGCGCGGAGCACGAGGCGCCAGCGGCGCTGGCGCTGCCGGGCGTGCCGCCGTCGATGTTCGCGAAAGCGAAGCCGTGGTGGAGGTTCTGGTGACCACCTGTCATCCCGAGCTGAGTCGAGGACGAGGCATGAGGTATGAGGTATGAGGCATGAGTGGGGAGTGATGCGAAGCACTCATACCTCATGCCTCGTACCTCATACCTAGACTCAGGAACTGCCTGATGACAACGAAACGATGACCCCCCGCATCCTCACCGTCGCCTCCCTGACCGCCCTTCTCTGGCTGGTCTGGATCGCCGACCTGCTCTGGCCGGGCAGCGTCTCGATCCTCGGCTACGGCATCGTGCCGCGGACGTCGTTCGGGCTGCGGGGCATCGTCGTGGCGCCGTTCATCCACGCCTCGCTGCAGCATCTCATCGCGAACACCATCCCCGTTCTCATCCTCGGCGGGCTGGTCGTCCTTCGCGGCGTGCGCACGTTCGCGTACGTCGCCTTCCTGGCCGCGCTGGTCGCGGGGCTCGGCACGTGGCTGTTCGGCACCGGCAACGCGCAGCACGTCGGGGCGAGCGGCGTCGTGTTCGGCTTCTTCGGCTACCTGCTGCTGCGGACGATCTTCGACCGGCGCCTCACCTCCGCGCTGGTCACGTTGCTCGTCGCGGCGCTGTATGGCGCGACCATGCTCTCGTCACTCATGCCGGCCGAAGGCGTGTCGTGGAGCGGACACCTCTTCGGCTTCCTCGGCGGCGTGGCCGCCGCGCGGACGGGCTCCCCTACAGCGCGCTCTTCTTCGCGATTTCCGCCGCCACCACCTCCACCGCGCGCGGGTTCTGCAGCGCGCTCCAGTTGAGCGGATACTGCGGCGAGATGGTGATGTCGCTGGTCTGATTGAAGAAGACGACCGCCCGCACGCCGCGCGAGTACGTGTGCGTCAGGTGATAGAACGCCTGCCGGTACCACTCGCTCATGTCCCCGCCCTGGCCCAGCGTGCCGAATTCGCAGATCACGATCGGCTTCTGCATGCGCAGCAGTTGCGGATAGGCCTTCTCCAGGATCTGGTGGAAGCTCCACCAGCGCGACCACGAGGCGATCGTCCCGTAATTCAGGACGCCGGTGCCGATCCAGTCGACGTACTCCGGCCCCGGATAATAGAACTCGAACCATGGCATCGAGATGTGCGGCGACCAGACCCAGAGCACGTTCGTGGCGCCCATCTTCTGGAAGATGAGATGCACGTGCTTCCACGCCGCGACGAAATCCTCGGGGCGATTGCCGTTCTGCGGCCCCCACGGATAGCGGTACGGGTCGTTCATCTCGTGGGCGAAGCGGAGGAACAGCGGGCGCTTGAACTCCGCGGCCGCCTTCGCCCACGGCACGATGTAGAAGTCGTAATCCCCCTTGGCAATCGCGGCCAGCGTGGCGTACTCGCGCTCGGCCAGCGGCGGCAGGTTCTTGCGCACGCGCTCGTCGAAGTCGACCACCCACGGCTCCCACGTGATCATCGGTACGGATCCCATGCGATGAACGGTCTCGGCCATGCGCAGCGGAAACTGCTGCGTCGGTTTGTCGCCCCAGGCCGAGTAGAACGAGACGATCGGGAACTTGTACTCGAGCTGCGCCTCGAGCTGCTCCATCCCCGCGAACGTGTTCGGGAACCCCCCGTCGTAGATGCCGAACAGCATCGTGGAGGGATTGCGCAGCGCCGTCACGGAGCTGAGCGTCGTGTGCAGCGGCGCGAGGTATTCGCTGCGCGACGTCTGCCGCGCGGTGCGCATGGCCCGTCCCTGCCGGTCGGAGAAGAATTGCGCGATCCGGCTCATCCGGTCCTCGGCGGCGGTGAAGATTTTCTGGAAGCCCGCGCCGATGAGGAGCTGAAAGACCACGCCGGCGGCGATGAGCCAGCCCAGCGCGAAGAACGCCAGCTTGTACCTGTTTTTCTGCTCCTTCATTTCTCCCGATCCGTCATTTCTCACGGTCCGTGAAGGCAGCGTACAGCCGCCCGCTCATGAGCACGATGTTGATCGCCGCAAACGACACCATCCCCAGCGTGACCTCGGTCGTGATCAGTACTTCCGATTCCGGCAGCACGTACAACTGCAGGTACCCCGTCCAGACCAGTGCCAGCAAAGAGATGACCAGCACCGCCAGCGGCGGGCGGGCCAGCGTCAGAAACCGCGCGCGGCGCCGCTCTTTCGCCGTCGGCACGTACGGCACGGCGACGTTCATCACCGCCAGGACGAGTCCGCGGAGGTAGACGCTCCAGGAGCCGATCTTCAGCAGCGTGCCGCGCCAGTGCAGGCCGCGCTCGCGGCGCCGGTCGCACAGCCAGCGCTGCGAGAAAAAGTAGACCGTCGCGCCGAAGAAGCCGACCGGCAGGGCGTGCGTCACGTACTCGCTCAGCAGAAACACCGCGGGCTGGCTGCCGAAGAGAAGGTAGATGAGCGGCACCGTGAGGAAGATCAGCGACGTCACGCCGACGAGGTAATAGCTGCCGATCATGAAGTACGAGATCTTCTGATAGGCGGTCAGCGAGCGGAAGGCGCGCGGATACTCGCGGAACAGCACTTCGTACACGCCGCGCGACCACTTGAGCTGCTGCTTCAGATACGAGTCGAGGTCCGAGGGGACTAGACCGCGGGAGAGGACCTCGGGGACGTAGACCGACTGCCATCCCTTCGCGTGCAGGCGGATCGAGGTCACGAGATCCTCGGCCAGCCCGAGGCCGTGGCCGCCGATGGAGTCCAGCGCCTGGCGGCGGAACGTGCAGTTCGCGCCGATGGCCACGGACGTCCCGGTGCCGTTCATCCCCTGCATGATCGGGCCGTAAAACGCGTACGTCTGCTCGGCCGCCCCGCGGGCGACGAACGACTCCTCCGCATTGCCGTAGGCCTGCGCCACCTGGACGAAGCCGACCTGCTCGTCGTCGAAATGGCCGAGGATGCGGTCGAGGATGTTGGGGAAGGGAATGTGATCGGGGTCGAGGACGAGGATGAACTCTTCGTCCGTGCGCGCCAGCGCGGCGTTGATCTTTCCCGCCTTCGCGCCCGGCACGTCGAGCAGCTCGAGATGCACCGCGCCCATCTCCGCGCAGAGCGCGGCCATGCGCGGATCGTGGGTGTCGTCGAGCAGATACGTCGTGTGCGGGTAGCGCACGTCACGCAGCGCGGAGAGCGTGCGCACGAACATCTCGTACGGCTCGCCCGGCGTGGAGGTGGTGAACACCGCGACGCGTAAGCCGTCGCGCGGCGCACGCTCCGGCGGCGCGTCGATGTGGAAGATGTTGTACCAGCCGACCATGATCCGGAAGACGCCGTACCACGTGGCCAACGACAGGAGGACGAACAGGGCCAGGTTGTTGACGTGCCGCGCGCGGAACCACCACAGCGCGAACCAGACCACGCTCTGCACCCCGAGAAACAGCAGGGTACCGAGCACCCATCGCTCCCAGCCATGAACGGGCCTGGCGCGGCGGTGCTCGAACAGCTCAGCGTCTTCGTACCAGGGCGGCATGGAAGGCAGTGGAGCGATAGTCTACGGTGCTACTGCGCTCGACGCCCGCTTCGATGCGGAAGCCGCGCGCCAGATCGACGTTCGCGGCGATCCCCGCGCGCCACGGATGATAGGACCGTCCGCGGTCCCGCGCCGCACCCCTGTCGGCGTGCACTTTGGCGTGTATTTTCGGGAAGCGCCGCTCGAGCGCGAACACCGCGCGCGCTTCGACGAGGTTCTCCGGCGTCCAGTACGGATCGTAGACGCCGGCCTCGGTGAACCGCGATTCGTCCGTGTCGCGCGTCGCCGCCGAGGCGCCGCTCCAGAAGGTCCAGGCATTTCGGCGCAACGGCACGATCGCGTACGCGTACGCGCCGCTCCCCTCGTTGCCGTCGAAGTAGCGCCGGTGACTGACCTCCGCCGCGGCGATGACGTTGCGGTCGTAGTCCCAGCGCAGAGTGGACACCGTCGACGCGGCATGCGTGCGCAGCGACGTCGCGGTCGCCAGCTCCGGCCGCCGCTCGAGGCTGGCCGTGAACCGCCGGTAGCGCACGCTCGCACGCCCGATGGGACGCCGCACGCCATCCGGCCACGTGAACACGCCCAGGGAGCCCGCGGCGGTGAGTCCGCGCCACGTGGTCTCGTTGCCGGCGCTCGCGTATTCGCCACTGGCACTGCCGCCCGCGTCGAGGTGGTATGTGCCGAGGATGGCGGTCCATCGCGTCTGCGGATCGGAGAAGAACGTGGCCGCGACCTCGGAGCGAACGGCGTCCAGCGGCTGATCGTCCGTCGACCCTTCGACGCTCACCCGCTGCGACGGCACCGCGGTCGAGGCGATCTCCGCGAGCGACGTCCGCGCGAAGTCGCGGCTCGCGTCACGCGCCAGGACCTCGCGAAACCCGCGGGCCGCCCCACGCAGATCGCCGCTCCAGTAGAGCGCCGTGGCCCGTCCCTCCATGGCGTCGACGCTATCGAGCTGCTCGAAGAGCGCAATCGCCTCGCGATACCGCCCCTGCCACATCACCACCCGCGCCAGCCCGAGCTTCGCCTGGCCATGCGTCCTCAGGAGCTGCCGGTAGAGCGCCTCGGCCGCGGCGAACTCCTTCGCCCAGGCCAGCTCGTGCGCGCGCTGAAGGTCGTCCGCCGCCGCGGCGGACGCGGCCGCAATCAGCACGGCGAGCACGAGTCTGCGCATGCGCGGCGGAGTATAGACGGGCGGTGACGAACCGCGTCGCGAGGCCGTATCTTATCCATGATGAACAGACTGCTCGCCGCAATCGCGCTCTCGCTGCTGTCTGCTTTCTCCGCTGCCGCCGACACGACGCTGCAGGTGGCGCTGCTGCACTACCCCGCCTTCACCGCCCTCCCCGGCGACGAACTGATCATCAACCCGCACCTCTGGAATCTCGGCGACGAGCCGGCGCGGGACGTCGTGCTCACCTTCACCCTGCCGCCGGGCTCGAAATTCACCCGCGAGAAGACGCCGCCCGACTGGCACTGTGTCGCCGACCGGAGCACGATGACCTGCCGCATCGCCTCGATCGCCGCGGACAGGGTGGCCATCTCCGCCGAATTCGCGTCGATTGTGGGCGGCGAGGCCACGGGCGAGATCGGCGTGCACTACACCGTCACCGCCGCGAATACACCACGCTACGAACAGCGCCTGCAGTTCTTCGTCTGGCGCCTGTTCACCATCACGAGCACGAGCGACTCCGGACCCGGCTCGCTGCGCGAAGTGCTGGAGCGCGTGAATCAGCTCTGCAACGGGCCGGAGCGGTGCTGGATCAGGTTCGACGTCCCGAAACCGGCGAAGTTCGAGCCTCTGACGCCGCTGCCGCCCGTCACGGCGTGCGGTCTGATCTCGATCGACGGCGGGACCAACTCTCCGGTCCATCATTACGAGCTCTCCGGCGCCAAAGTGTCGACCGGCAGCGGCCTCGAAGTGCGCTCGCATTGCGAGGACGGCTCGCGCATGTTCTGGATCACCGGCCTGACCATCAATGACTTCCCTGAAGACGGCATCCGCATCCTGCCGACGGGTGAGTATTACGAGGTTCGCCTCAATGATGTGAAGATCGGCACCGACCGGACCGGCACGCACCCGCGCCCGAACGGCTCGCGTGGCGTCGCGGTCGTCTCGCCCATCGCGGGACTGAGCGTCAACAGGTCGGTCATCAGCATGAACGCCCGCAGCGGCATCTACATCTGGGATGCGGCGCGCGCCTGGATCTCCGAAACCTCCATCATCGGCAATGGCGCCAGCGGCATCTTCGCCCGTAGCGGCTGGCTTCAGGGCACCGGAAACACGATCACCCGGAACAGGCACTGGGGCATCTCCGTCGTCCCCGGCGCGAACATGGGCATCGTGCACCGCAACGAAATCCACTCGAACGGCGGCTCCCCGATCGACTGGGGCCTGGACGGACCGACGCCGCACGAATCCGCCGGCGGCGCCGCGCCGCCGATCGTCCGGAGCGCGACGTTCGATCCGGAGACCGGCTTCACCACGATTCGCGGCACGCTCGACGTGAAGACGGTGCTGGGCGCGCGTTACGAGGTCGGCATCTACTCGAATGCGCCCGGACGCGCGGAGGCGGAACGGTGGGAAGGGATGAGCGAGATGTATTCGATCTTCGTCCCTGCGCCGGGCATTTACGAATGGACGGTGGTGGTCCGCTCCGACCTCCGCGGCCGGACGCTGACCGCGGTGACCGGAGTCGGCATCGGCGACGACTTTCCGACGTACACGGGATCGGAGCTCAGTCCGCCGTTCGAGGCGCACTGAAGGAGCTCACATCATGACTTTCCGCCCAGCGGAGTTCGAGAATTTCGTCGCCGCCGACACACCGGCGCGCGAGCGTCTCTTCCCTCAATACGGCGGCTGGAAGAACGACTTCGACATCATCGTGATCGGCTCCGGCATGGGCGGCGGCGTCCTCGCCGACGACCTCGGCGACCGCTTGGCCCGGCAGAAGCGCATCCTCGTGCTCGAGGCGGGCTCCTACCTCTATCCGACACACGTCTTCAACATCTGCCGCTTCCCCAACGCGGACGTCGCGGCAAAGTTCAAGTGCAAGAACTTCTGGCAGCGTGACGACGGCGGCGAGCATTACATCCACGAACAACCGCAGATGAACTTCGGCGGACGGTCGGTCTTCTGGTCGGGACTGATTCCGCGGATCCAGCAGTGGGAGCTCGGCTTCTTTCCCGACCGCGTGCGGAACGACCTCGAGCACCGCTACCTCGCCGAAGCGGGCCTGGTCATGAACGAGTCGCGGACGATGGGCGCGACGGCCGCGGAGATGGTGACGCGCTTCCATCAGTCGCCCCTGGCCGCCGACTTCGACATCCGCGAGACGCCGCGCGCACTGCACCAGCCCTACTTGGCGCGCGAGAACGCCGCGCCGGTCACGGAGTTCTTTGTCGAGCCGACGGGCGTCTTCAACACGGCCGAGCTGCTGATCAACAATGCTGGCCTCTCGCCCGGCGTCCATCATGGCGACGGCACCGGCATGTTCATCCTCCTCAATCACTACGTGGAGGACGTGCAGCGCCGCGACGGCAACCGCTACGAGCTCGTGGTGCGCAACACGCTGGACGGGACGGCCCGCCACTTCCAGGCCGGCACGGTGGTGCTGGCCGGCGGCTCCATCGAGAGTCCGAAGCTGCTGCGGCGCTCGAGCCTCTTCAACTCGCTGCCGGATCCGGTGAAGGGACTGGTCGGCCGCGGCCTTACCGATCATCCGACCACGGACTGGATCCGCACCTGCGCGACGCACATGGGCAACCTCGCGATCCGGCGCGACACGCACGCGAAGATCGTCTTCTACTCGCGCGGCAACCGCGACGGGCAGGGCCGCATCCGCTTCCCGTTCAACGTGGAGATGAACGTCAACCACGAGTACTGGCATCTGCGCGACAACGACCCCGCCGCGCCGCGGACGCCGCAGAGCGATCCCTGCCCCGGCGCGTCGCCGGTCGAGATCAAGTTCAGCTTCGGCAACTGTCTCGACGACGGCAACGAGGTGAAGGCCGCGCCGCCGTTCGGGTACGTGCCGGAGATCGCCTTCCACAACCTGAACTGGGTGCATCTGCTGGCGAACGAGCGCTTCCCCGCGCTGGCCGGCTGGCAGAAGAGCATCGACGACATCTGGCGTGACCTCAATGCCGTCGCCGATCAGATCTTCTCCCACTTCCGGCACAACGGCGGCCCGGTGCAGCCGCAAGGACGCCTCGGCCAGGGAAACGGCTTCGGCTTCGGCACGGTGCACCACGCCATCGGCACGCTGCGCATGCCGCACCGCACGCGCTTCGACGGCGATTTCCAGAACGCCTCGGTCGTCGACGAAGACCTGCAGGTCATCGGCGCCCCGAATCTCTATGTCTGCGACATGTCGGTGATGCCCTTCAGCTCCGCCGCCAACCCGGTCCGGACGCTGGTCGGCCTCGCCCTGCGCATGTCGCACCGATTCGGGTGACGACGGAGAGACGACGGGAGGCCTCCGGCGGGCCGGTGCGACCGGCAGCGCTTGTTGGCGAAGCCTGAACGCACGCCTGTCGACCAAACACGTGTTGTCGCGAAGACTGGGCTCAATCAGCGCTGCCGGTCGTACCGGCCGGAGGCCTCCCGGTCGTCCCCCCGCCCATCCGTCCGTTGGAACCGCGGCAGGGAGACGCATCGCGCGAAGCGGTGATTCTGTCGCGCTGCTATGATCCACGGCGACATGAAACGGCCTTTCAACTGGCGTCTCTGGAGCGGGCTCGGACTCGCCGTGGTGGCGATCGTGAGCTACTTCGCCGTCTTCACGCGCTTTCCCGTGACGCGCGACATTCCGTGGGTCCCGTTCCTTCTGTTCGTCGTGGCCGCGGCGCTGCTGATCTCCGGGTGGCGACGGGCGACGGGCAAGATCATGCCGTCCATCGTGGCCCTGCTCGGGTTCCTGCTGATGGGCGCGTTCACCTTCATGGTCACGGCCGGCTCGAAGGGCCTGCCCGTCGCCGCCGGCGCCCCCGCGGTCGGACAGAAGGCGCCCGAGTTCACGCTGCCGGACACGAGCAACCGTCCCGTCTCGCTCTCGAGCGCGCTGGCCGGAGCGAATGGCGTGGTGCTCGTTTTCTACCGCGGCTACTGGTGACTGTACTGCAACTCCGAGTTACGGAGTCTTCAGGAACGTCTCGCCGAATTCGAAACAATGGGTGTTCGTCCGATCGCGATCAGCGTCGACACGCCCGAGCAGTCCCGCGATCTGGCGAAGAAAGCGGGCTACACGTTCCCCATTCTTTCCGACCGCGACGGTGCGGTCACCCGCCTGTACGACCTGATTCACAAGGGCGCCGGCATCGGCGGTCAGGACGTGGCCCGGCCGGCGGAGTTTCTTCTCGATCGTGGCGGGACCGTGCGGTGGCGCAATCTGACCGAGGATTACCGCGTGCGTGCCCGGCCGGAGGAGATTCTGGAGCGGGCCCGAGTGCTGCGGTAGGCGCGCACCGGCGCTGTCGCAATGATGCTCGGCTTGGGTTTCAAGCAGATCGGGATTGAGCAGCAAGGTGCGGCCCGCGCGGAAGTCTTCGAGTGCTTCAGCGGCCATCCGGTTGAGCGCCTCGGACGGTGGATGGGAGAAAATCTCGTCCCATCGACGCTCCGATTCGATCTCGGCAAGAAGCCACGCCCCGATCATTTCCTGATCCGCGCCTGGAAGTTTGTGCACCTCTTCGATCGCGCGTTCGAGCAGTTTGCCCATCATCAGTATTCTAAGCAGGATGCTCGCATTGGAGCCACGAAAGGGAGACGACGATAGGCCTCCGGCGGGCCGGTGCGACCGGCGGCGCTTGTTGTGCCCAGCCCGTCGCGCAAATACGTGTTACGTCGACAGGCGTGCGTTCAGGCTAGGCCAACAAGCGCCGCCGGTCGCACCGGCCCGCCGGAGGCCCCCGGTCGTCTTTCTTTGCGTGGGCGCAATGAAATCGTTCTGCTAGTGCCTCGGTGCCGCGCGGGAAACAGTCGCGGATGAGGGGGCCGCGTTGCCGCGGCCCCCTCGTGTCACGCTAGTTCCCGTTGTCGTGGGGCACGACCACGGTCGTGGAGGCAGAGGTCGAGTTGCCCGCGGCGTCGGCGCAGGTCACGGTGATCGTGTACGTGCGGTCGGTGCCGTTGCCGGCGCGTTCGGCGCGCAGGCGGATGTGATTGGCGTCGATGACTTCCCAGTCCGCCTCGGTGTTGCCGTCGCCTGAGCCGTTCAGCGGCTCGCTGCTGGTGACCGTGATCGAGCACGTCGAGGAGTTCCCCGAGTTGTCGGATGACGTGTAGCTGACCGTCACGTCGACCATCTTGTGGTTGTTCGACGTGATGACCGACGGCGTGGCCGTGAGGCCGTTGATCGCCGGCGGCTGCACGTCGGTGACGACCACGTTGAAGCTGCATGTCGAGGCCGTGGCGCTGGAGCTGGCGTTCACGGTCGTCGTGCCGATGGGGAAGAACGAGCCGGAGAGCGGCGAGGTGGTGACGACGCCGCAGGAGCCGCTGAGCGCGGGTGCGGCGAACGTCACGTTCGCGCCGGCCTGGTTCGGCGCGCTGGAGGCCGTGACCGTCGACGGGCACGTCAGCGTGCACGCCTGCACGGTGCAGATCGGGGCCGCGGTGAAGGACAGCGACCAGCCGCCGGCGAGCGTGCCGAGGTCGCCGGCCGCGTCGTCGACGACGAAGAGCTGCCAGGTGCCGTTCGGGTCGACGCCGTTGAACGCCGAGAGCGACGCTCCGTACGGGGCCGCCGGTGCGGGCGCCGGGAACGGATCGGCGGTGCCGATGTTGGTCGGCGCGAACGTGCCGGAGACGATCGTGGCGGGGACGGCCGGCGCGGAGTCGTCGAACGTCAGCGTCACGTTGTTGACGTCCGTGCCACCGCCGGCGTCGGACAGGAGCATGACCTTCTGTCCGCCCGGTCCGACCAGCAGTACGTCAAGATCGCCGGGGAACGTATGCGTGAGCGAGTGCAGCGTGGCCGTGACCTTCGTCACCGGACCGGTGACGCCGGAGACGACGATCGCCGACGGGTACGGAGAGGCGGCGCCGGAGTTCGGGATGCTGATCGACCCGGTGTTCGCGACCGGCGGCGGCAGCACGCCGACGCGGAACGTGAACGTGACCGTGCCGAGGTTCGTGGCGCCGTCCTGCAGTTGCAGCGTGGCGGTGACGGTGTCGCCGCAATCGGCGTCGACGACGAACGTGAACGGACGGGAGACCGCGCCGTCGACCGGAGACAGGGCGCCGTAATTCTGCGGCCCGCTCGGAGCGGCGACGCCGCCGGTGGGCAGCAGCGTGGCGACGAGGTTCGTCGTGGCGCCGGTACCGAAGTTCTGCAGCGGGAAGAGCGCCGTCACCATCTCATCAGGATCGAGCGCGTTGTTGGCGGGCGAGACGCTTTCCGCGGTGATGACCGCGGGCGGCACGGCGCTGACTTCCGGGATTCCCGGCACGCCGCAGCAGAAGTAACGCTGGCGCGAGATGACGAGCTGCGCGCAGAAGAGCGTACCGACGTCGGCGGCGCCCGTGTCCGCGAAGCGCAGCTTCCAGATGCCGTTCATGTCCTTGCCGTTGAAGGCGGACAGCGGAGTCTCGGGGCGGAAACTGCCGTTGAAGGGTGCGATGCCCGCGCTGATGGCCGCGGCCGCGGAGTCGTCGAAGGTCGTGAAGACGCCCGTGCAGTCCGTGGCGCCGGAGCCGAAGTTGTCGCCCGAGCCGCCGCGGTTGTTCGACAGCGGTACGGTCGTGCCGTCCGGTGCGATGAGCGTGATCACGAGGTCGCCGTCGAAGGTGTGGTTCGCGCGGAAGCGCACGTTGACGTCCGCGATCGAGCCGGTGCCGGTGACGAGGATGGGGATGTCGGTGACGGCGACGTCGGGCAGCGGCGTGGCCAGATTGCCCGTCGCGTACGTGACCGGCGCGGCCACGCTGACCGGCGTACCGACCTGCAGGTTCAGCGAGCGGTTCACGTTCCCGAGGCTGCTGGTGATGGCGACGGCCGGATGGAGTTGCAGGCCGCAGGAGCCGTTCGCGACGGCGTAATTAAAGACCGCGTTGACCGTGGCGCCCGCGGCGATCGTGCCGAGGCTTACCGATGGGCCGCCGTCGAGCGAAACCAGCACGCCGGTGGCCGGCGTGGCGCAGAACGGATTGCTGATCGGGATGGTGATGACGACGGTCTCGTCCGGGTCGGGGATGCCGTCGCCGGCGTTGCACGAGCCGCCGGAGATGACCGGCGTGCCGAGGACGAGGTTCGGCAGGTCGAAGGCCTGCACGACCGTGCCCGAAGCCGACGACGCCGCGGAGGCGCTGAAGCCCATGCCGCGGACGGCGAAGCCATTCCAGATGTCCAGCTCGTCCGCGCCCGCGAAGCCGGCGCAGTCGGCGGTGAGGATGGAGTTGCGGCCGTGGAGCAGCGTCGGGTTGACGGGATCGAGCTTCATGCCGTCGGTGACGATCTGCAGCGCGCGCTGGTTGCCGGCCGCCCACCCCATGCGGGTGACGATGCGGGCGCGCACTTCGAAGAGCGCGCTGGCCCACACTTCGCCGATGTTGTGGACGGCGAAGGCGCTGCTCGAGCCGATCGGTCCGCGCGGGAAGGCGCCGTCGGTGAGGTTGATCTGGGCCGGGTCGATGTCGGCGAAGGTCAGCGGGTTGTGCGGCTTGCCGTTCGGCCCGAGGTTGGAGATGACCGAGTACGGAAAGCGGCGGATGCCGTAGTAGTAGTTGTCGGTGAAGCCGCCCACGATGAGCAGCGTCGAGTAGCCGCCCGCCGAGTAGACGCCGTTCACGTCTTCATCGGGGCCGCTGGTCATGGCCCGCGCGTAGAAGTCGGACCACCCCTCCCCCATGCCGCCGCTCATGGTGTTGTTCAAGCCGCTGGCGTTGTTGTGCAGGCGGTTGGACGTACCGTGGGTCAGCTCGTGGATGAGGATGTCCTGGTCGAGCGCGGAGACGCGGTCCGGGTTCGGTCCCGTGAACACGTACATCTGCATGCGGCCGCTGGTTCCGTCCGCGAACGTGGCGAAGTTGGCGTTGTCGGTCCCGGAGAAGTCCTGCGCCTCGGCCAGCACGCGGTCGTTCCCCAGCCCGCCGCGGCCGAAGTTGTTCTGCTGGAAGTTGCGCGCGGCCTCGGTGAACCCGAGCTCGTACAACCGGTCGTGATAGCGGTTCGACCAGAAGAACATGTGCGCCACTTCGCCCCAGCGGTAATCCGTGTTCGTCGGCGGATCGCTGCCGAGGGGCGGAGGGTTGTAGGTGAAGTCGAAGACGCGGAAGGGCGAGCCGGTGGGGCGGCCGGCCGCGTCGATGCCGTTCGGCGAGACCAGGTCGACGCCGGCGTCGACGTTGTTGCCGGTCGTCGTATTGCCGCCGTCCGCGATCCAGCCGAGGTCATTGAAGGACGGTCCTTCGCTGACCAGCGTGAAGAGCGTGCGCCCGATGCCGGCGCCCTGGATGGCGGAGCCGGGCGTGGCGGTGGACGGCGAGAGCGGCGCCGGACTGTCGGCGTCGTAGACGCGGTACGTGGCCGGCTGCGTCTGATCGTCGACGACGTTCTTGCGATAGAGCACGTCGGCCAGCTCCGCGCCGACGACGAAGGCGTACGCCTCCTTGTCGGTGATCCAGAGCGAGATCGAGTAGGAGAGCTCCACCGCGCCGACGTCGAGCGGGAAGTACTGCAGCTCCGCTTTCACGTCGTCGGCGAACGGGCCGCCAGTGAAGACGAACGTGTTGCCGTCGCTTTCCTTCAGGGTCAGGTCGGCAGGTGACACCGTCACGCCGACCGATGCCGCCGCGGCGGCGATGGCCTCGGCCGCGGAGACGAGCGGCTCGTCCTTCGCGTCGGCGTCGTCGATCGCGGCCGGCAGCTCGCCGGTGATCGCCACCAGCTCGCCCGTGGCGGTGAACGCCGCGTTTACCTCACCGCGGAAGACGTTGCGGCCCTTGATCTTCTTCTGCAGCCGCACCCAGCCCATGTTGCCGGCCGGGTTGGTGTAGTCGGCGTTCTTGACGAGCTGCGCCACCTCGTTGCGCTCCAGGCCGAACAGCTCCGCGTTGTCCTGCAGGAACTTGCGGAGCGTGCGCTCGCGGTCGTTGCTCGCGCCGCGCGCCAGCTTGCCGGCGCCGTGTTTCACGGACACGTGCTCCGGCGCATTGGTGCGCTCGCTCTGCTTCACTTCCAGGCCGGGAACCTCGCGCTCGAGTTTCTTCTCGGCCTTCTTCATGGCCTGCGCGGCCTTTTCCTTCTTCCCCTTCTGCTTCTCGCCGTGGCGCTCGAGATGGCGCTCTTTGACGAGGGCGGAGTTTTTGGAGTGGTCGTCGCGGACGTCGAAGTTGCGTTTGGGGTCTTCGGGTTGTGCTGCAAAGGTGGAGAGAGAGAAAAGAAGGACGAATCCCAGTACGGACATCGTTCGAGCGATGTGCCTCATCGAGAACCTCCGGACGCGAACGGGAGAGAGGCCGCGCGCATCACAAGTCGTACAGCGTTGGCCGGGAATTGGTGTGCCGTGCACGGTACGCCCGTTCCCGATCGCCGTCAATCCGGAGATAAAGCGCACACGACTCGCGCTATCATCTCCGCGTTCCCCGACAACTTTGACCGGATTGAGGATTGAGAATTGAGGATTGAGGATGGTGGAGGCGCTCCGCGCGTCTTTCATCCTCAATCCTCAATCCCCAATCCTCAATCCATCGCAGAGGAGGAGGTCCCGATGAGCGACTCACCCCGATGGACTCGGCGCAGCTTTCTGGAAGCGGTGGGCCGCGCCGGCGGCGCCGCGGCCGTGTACGAAACGATGGTGGCGATGGGGATGGTCAACGTCCCCGCGGCATTCGCCGGCCCCCCGCAGCTCGCCCCGGACCGCGGCCGCGGCCAGAGCGTGGTGATCCTCGGCGCCGGCATCGCCGGGCTGACCGCCGCCTACGAGCTCATGAACGCCGGCTACACGGTGGACATCCTCGAGGCGAAGGACCGTGAGGGCGGCCGCAGCTACACGGTGCGCCGCGGCTATACGATCGAGGAGAACACCGGCACGAAGCAGATCTGCAAGTTCGACGATCATCCCGACTTTTACCTGAACGCCGGGCCGGGCCGTCTCCCCTACCACCACACCGCCATCCTCCATTACTGCACGCTCTTCGGGATCGACCTCGAGGTCTACACCATGATGACGCGCGCCAACTTCTTCCAGCGCGACGGCTCGTGGAAGGGCGTCTCCCAGATCAACCGCCGCATCGCCAACGACACCCGCGGCTTCATCTCCGAGCTGCTGGCCAAGTCGGTGCTGAAGGGCGATCTCGACGCCGAGCTGACGCTGAAGGGCGTCGACAAGATCCAGTTTCTCAGCCTGCTGAGCATGTTCGGTGACGTCGACTCGGCCGACGGCTACGACTACCTCGGCTCGTCGCGCTCGGGGTACAAAGTGCAGCCGGGCATCGAGCACTGCGGCAAGATCGTCAAACCGCTGACGCTCGCGGACCTGGTCAGCTCCGGCTTCTGGAACGACCGCTTCTATCAGGCCGAGGAGTACGAGTGGCAGCCGACGCTCTTCCAGCCCGTCGGCGGGATGGACAAGATCTGGCGCGAAGGCTTCCTCAAGCACATCCCCGCGGAGAGGATCCGCCGCAACGCGGAAGTGGTGGACGTGGAGAACTTCAGCGAGCGCGGGAAGGGGAAGGTGCGCGTGGCGTACAAGCAGGCCGGCAGCACGGGCGATGCGCGCCAGACCATCGTCGCGGACTATTGCATCTCCACCATTCCGCTGCCGATCCTCTCCCGGATCGAGAACAACTTCTCGCCAAGGTACCGCGAAGCGATCGAGACCGTGAACTTCGCCGATACGTGCAAGGTCGGCTGGCAGACGAACAGCCGCTTCTGGGAGACGAAGGACGAGATGTACGGCGGGATCTCGTACACGACCGACCCGATCACGCAGGTCTGGTATCCGTCCTGGGCTTACTTCTCGAAGAAGGGCATCCTCACGGGCGCGTACAACTACGACGCCAACGCGCGCCACTTCGGCACGATGACGCCGGAGCAGCGGCTCCGGCACGCCATGAAGGGCGGCAGGAAGCTGCACCCCGATTTCGAGAAGCACGTCCCCCTCGACCTCGGCCTCTCGATCGCGTGGCAGAACGTCCCCTACCAGCTCGGCGGATGGGCCGACGACTGGGGCTGCGACAACAAGATTCCCGAACCGCTGCTCGAACCGGAGGGACACTTCTGGGTCGCGGGCGACCAGGTGTCGTACCTCTCCGGCTGGCAGGAAGGCGCTGTGCGCTCCGCGCACCACGTCATCGCCGGGATCACCGGCGTCGCTAAGGCGAAGAAGGACACGATGCTGGAGACGATGGAGCCCGAGGCCTCGATCCGCAAGGCGCCGAGCGTGCGGCGGAGAACGCGCGGATTGCCGTAAGGCATTGTTTTTCCCCCTCTCCCCTTTGGGGAGAGGGTTGGGGTGAGGGGTCGTGCAACGCAGCGGGGAACGACCCCTCACCCTAACCCTCTCCCCCAAGGGGAGAGGGGACTGGATGGACCGCAGGCGGTCCGCTGACTCCGCGAAGGATTTCGCGCCGAGCCCCTGTCCAACGGGGCATGAAACGTATCGTCCCTCTCCTTCTCCTTTCCACTCCCCTCCTCGATGCGCGCTATCTTCTTCTCACACTGCGCGGGCGGGCCGAGGGCGAGATCATCGAGGCGGACATGAATCCGCTGCTCCTCTCGGCCGGAGTGCGCCTGCGCTTTTAGGTCCGCCATGACCGCCGAGCACGCCGACCGCTTTCTCGTGGCCCGCCTTCTGCGGGGCGACGAGGAAGCCTTTGCGCAGTTCTTCGAGGGCAGCTTCGGGCCGCTGTTCCGCTTCGCGCTGCCGCGCGTCGGCGGCGACGCGGGGCTGGCCGAGGAGGTGGTGCAGACGACGCTGGTGCGCGCGGTGCGGAAACTGGCCACGTATCGCGGCGAGGCCGCGCTGCTGACCTGGCTGACCACGATCTGCCGCCGCGAGATCGCCACGCATTTCGAGAAACAGAAGAAGGTGCCGCCCATGATCGATCTCTCCGAAGAGCTGCCGGAAGTGCGCGCGGCGCTCGACTCCATCGGCGCCGCGGAGAACGGCGTGCGCCGGCGCGAGGTCGCGCGGCTCGTGCAGGTCGTGCTCGACCGCCTGCCGTCGCGTTACGGCGACGCGTTGGAATGGAAGTACATCGACGGCCTGACCGTCATCGAGATCGCCGGACGCCTCGGCGTCGCGCCGAAGGCCGCGGAGTCGGTCCTGACCCGCGCCCGCAACGCGTTCCGCGACGCCTTTCAAACCGCGTACGGCGGTACCTGGAGTGAATCATGAGCGAAGAGCATGACGCGATCGCGGCGCTGATCCGCGCCGCGGGAAAACGGACGCGGCCCGATGCCGGCGTGATGGCGCGCGTGCGCGCCGCGGTGGAAGACGAATGGCGCGCCACGGTGCGCCGCCGGCGCGTGACGCGCTGGAGCATCGCCGCGGTGGCGGTTGCGGCGACGGTGGCCTGCGTCCTTCTGCTCCTGCCCCGACGGGATTCCGTGCTGCAGACAGCCGCCGCCGCGCGGGCGCTCGACTGGAACGGCAATACGCTGCGGCTCGATGCGAACACGCGCGTTGCCTTTGTCGCCGACGACATCGTGCGGCTCGAGCGCGGCACGCTGTATTTCTCGTCCGAGGGGAGATCGCGGCCGGTGACGATCGTGACGCCGTTCGGAGACGTCCACGACATCGGCACGCGCTTCGAGACGCGGCTCTCCGAGAACGACGTGCAGGTGCGCGTCGACGAGGGCCGCGCGGAGTTGCGCGGCGAGATCGCCGCGGCCGGAGAGCGGCTGATCGCGACGCGGGAACGCGTCACGCGCATCGCGCCGCCGATCCGGCTGGAAAGGATGCGCCTCGAAGAGGTCGTGGCCCGCGTGGCCCGCGAGAAGCGACTGACACCGGAATGGCGCACGCCACCGTCGATGCGCACGATCGTGCTCCACGGCGACGTCGCCTTCACGCCGGACGAAGCACTCGACGCCGCGACCGCGGCCGCGGGAGCGACGTGGCGGGTGAGCGGGCGGCAGCTCGTGATCGAGGTGCGGCCGTGATCCGCTGTCCTCCATGCCCCCACTGTCATCCTGAGCCGCGTAGACGGCGAAGGACCCCCTGCCGACGGAGCGAGCAGCGTCAATTTGAAGGGGGTCCTTCGCCGTCTTCGCGGCTCAGGATGACAGGGGAGATGACAGCGGGGGTGAGAGCGTGTGTGCGTGCGGCGCTCGTCGGCGTGCTGCTGTTCCTCGCGCTCAGCGCTCATGCAAAGTACGCGGGGCGGCCGCTGGCCGCGGCGCTGCGCGAGCTGCAGGCAATGGGGCTGAAGCTGGTCTACAGCGACGACATCGTTCGCCCGGAGATGATCGTGCAACATGAGCCGCGGGCGACGATGCCGCGGCGCATCCTCGACGAGCTGCTGCGCGAGCACTCGCTGCGCGTGCAGGACGGGCCGCGCGACACGCTGCTCATCGTCCGTGCAGCCCGCGAGGAACGTGTCGCCGAGCCGCCGGCGGCGCCTCCAGCGCTGATGCCGGTCACGCTCGCGGAGATCGTCGTCACGCCGAGCCGCTTCACGATCCTCGGCGAGACGCCGGGGTCGCGGCAGTTCCTCGACCGCGACGAGGTGCGGCGCGTGCCGCATCTGGCCGACGACGTCTATCGCGCCATCGCCCGCATCCCCGGCACCGCCAGCGCGGACGTCAGCGCGCGCTTTCACCTCCGCGGCGGCGCGCAGGACGAGGTGCTGGTGCTGGTCGACGGCGCGGAGATCTACGATCCGTTCCACCTCAAGGACCTCTTCCGCGCATTCAGCACCATTGACGCCGAGGCCGTCGGGGCGGTGGACATCCTCAGCGGCGGCTATCCGGTCGAGTACGGCGGGCGGATGAGCGGCGTGGTCGACATCAGCACGCTGGCTCCCGAGGAGACGCGGAACGAGGCCGGCATCGGTTTGCTGGCGACGCGCGCGCTGTCGCAGGGGACGTTCCGCGACGGCCGCGCGTCGTGGGTGCTCTCCGCACGGCGCGGCTACCTGCGGGAGGTGCTGCAGCTCATCGAGCAGGACTCGGAGCTCAATCCGCAGTACTTCGACGCGCTGGGAAAAGTGCAGTGGCTGCTCGGCACGCGCGGCGTGATCTCCGCGCACGTGCTGGCCGCCCAGGACAAGCTGCGCCTGCACGAGGCGCCGGGCACCGACGCACACGCGTCGTACCGCGATCTCTACGCGTGGCTGAACGCCCGCGGCACGGTCACGCCGCGGCTGTTCGCCCAAAGCGTGCTCTCGGTGGCCTCGCTGCGGCGCGAGCGCGGCGGCCGGTACGACGACGCCGGCGGGATCGAGCTCGGCACGCTCGCGGAGCGCCGCACCGCGCGCGTCGTGGCGTGGAAGAACGACGCCACCTTCGACGTCTCGCCGCGTAACCTGCTGAAGCTCGGCTTCACGGCGAAAGACGTCCGCGCCACGTACGACTACGACGCCGCATCGCACGTCGAATTCTCGGTCTTCGAGGTGGGCGGCCCGCCGCGCGACGTGCTCCGCTCCGCGCACCTCCGCCCCTCGGGTAACGAGCTCTCCGCCTACCTCGCCGATCGCGTGCGCCTCTCCGAGCGCCTGGTCGTCGAGGCGGGAGTGCGCGCGGCGACGGAGTCGTACACGCCCGACGGCGTGTCGCTGGATCCGCGCGTGCAACTCGCCTGGGCGCCGCGCCCGTCGACGGCGGTCCGGCTGGCGTGGGGCATCGTGCATCAGGCGCAGCGCATCGACGAGCTGGCAGTCGAGGACGGCGTGACGGAGTTCGACCGCGCCCAACGCTCCACGCACCGCGTCCTCAGCGTCGAGGAGCAACTCCCCCACGGCCTCGGCGTGCGCATCGAGCTGTACGAGAAGTCGATGACCCGCGTGCGCGCCCGCTACGAGAACCTCTACGACTCGCTGCTGCTCTTCCCCGAGCTCCGTCCCGATCGCGTGCGCATCGCACCCGACCGGGCCCGCGCGCGCGGCGCGGAGCTGCTGTTCCGCACCTCCCCCGTCGCGCCTTGGAGCGCATGGATCAGCTACACGCTGTCGTCAGTTGTGGACCAAATCGAAGGACGCGACGTGCCGCGAGCGTGGGATCAGCGTCACGCCACGACGTTCAGCGTCAATCACCGCCGCGGCGCGGCGTGGAACTTCAACGTGGCCGGCACGTGGCGCAGCGGCTGGCCGACGACGCCCGTCGCGGCCCGGCTGGAAGGCGGCCGCGTCATCAGCACGGCCGGCCAGCAAAACGCGGAACGCCTGCCGTCGTACAGCCGCCTCGACTTCCGCGCCACCCGCTCCTTCCGCCGCGTGGATCTCTTCCTGGAGCTGTTCAACATACTCAACCAGTCCAACGCCTCGCGCGTCGACTTTTTCGAGTTCAACGTCGCCCCGAACGGCGAGGTCACGCCCGTGGCGGTGACGGAGTCGGTGGTGGGCGTGCTGCCGACCTTCGGCATCACCTACCGATTCTGACCGGCGGAGCCGGGATTGAGGATGCAGGATTGAGGATTGAGGATTGGTCGTAGTCCTCAATCCTCAATCCTCAATCCTCAATCCCGCTTCACAGCAGGCCCTTCAACCGCTCGTACCCCGCGCGACTGACCGGAACCTTCGTCCCGTCCTTGAGCAGCGCCACGCGGCTGTCCTTGGCGTACGGCTCCACGCGGGCGAGCGATTCCAGGTTGACGATGTAGCTGCGGTGGACGCGGATGAAGCGCGTCGAGTCGAGCAGCGCTTCGAGCTCGCCGAGGGTCTGCTGCTTCACGTACTTTGTGCCGCGAGAGTAGACGTGCACGTAGTCGTCCTGGGCCTCGACGTAGTCGATGCGCTGCACGGGGACGACGTCGATCGTGGCGCCGTCGCGGAACGCGATGCGTTGCAGTGGCTTGCGGACAGCCGCGGCGGCGTTGCTCGAGAAGCCGGCGCCGCGATTCACCATCTCCTCCGCGTGCGCGACGACCTCGGCGAAGCGGGCGGCGGTGAAGGGCTTGAGGAGGTAGTCGATGGCGTGCACTTCGAACGCGCGGATGGCGTACTCGTCGTACGCGGTCACGAAGACGACCTGCGGCTTGCGGTCGAGCAGGTCGAGCACCTCGAAGCCGTCCAGCTTCGGCATCTGGATGTCGAGAAAGAGCAGGTCGGGACGATGCTCGGCCACCGCCTTCACGGCCTCGTAGCCGTTCGCGCACTCCGCCGCCACGACGAACTGCGGGTAGTCGGCGAGGAACTCGCGCACGAGCGCGCGGGCCGGAGCTTCGTCGTCGACGATGACCACCGAGATCATGGCAGCCACAGTGTGACGCGGAATCGCGCCGGCTCGTCGACGAGCTCCATCCGCCCGTCGAACATTTCCACGCGGCGGCGCGTGTTGGCGAGGCCGATGTTCTCCCCGCCCTGCGGCACGCGGTCGGGATCGCACGGGTTCTCCACCGCGATGCGCACGTAGGCGCCGTCGCGCCGCGCCGACAACTGCACCACTCCCCCTTCCAGCAGTTGGGCAATGCCGTGCTTGACCGCATTCTCGACCAGCGGCTGCAGCACCAGCGGCGGCACGCGCGTCGCGCGCACGCTCTCGTCGATGTCCTGGGCCAGCTCCAGCCGCTCGCCGAAGCGGATCCGCTCGATGGCAAGGTAGCTCGACACGAGCTCCAGCTCCTCGGACAGCGTGACCGATTCCGCGCTCCCCGTGCGCAGGCTCTTGCGCAGGTATTCGGCCAGCAGCGTGGTCAGCGTCCGCGCCGTCGCCGGATTGCTGCCGCATAACGCGCTGATGGCGTTCAGGCTGTTGAATAAAAAGTGCGGGTCGAGCTGCGCCTTCAGCGCCTTCAGCTCCGCCTCGCGCGCCAGCATCTTCACCTCGATGGCCCGCTTCTCGACGTCGCGCGCGTGCTCGATGCCGACCAACAGGTAGTGCAGCGCCACCGCGAGCAAGTACAAAAGCGCGCCGGTGACGAACAACGCCGCGATGCGATCCGCCGGCAACGCCGTCCCCCGAAAACGCGTCCACGTGCCGATGGCCATCACCCAGACGCCGCTCAGCGCCGCCGCGGCAAACGTGTGCGTCGCCAGCAGCGGCGCCGTGTGCGCGCGCCCGAGCGGCATAGCCCGCACCGGATACCACGCCGCCAGGCAGACGAACGCATACGCCATCGTCGGCGGCACGATCAGCAGCAGCGCCTCCGGGATCCCCCCGCGCGCCGGCTCGAACACCAGCAACGCCAGCAGGATCGCCAGCACCAGCCATCCGAGGAGATACAGCGCGAGCCGGCCGCGATCAGCGAGTACGGGATGCATGTGGTTCAGTCAGATACCAGGGATGAGGGATGAGGTATGAGGTATGAGTAGAGGCACGAGAGGGCGCGTCTTGCCGCCTCTACTCATCCCTCATCCCTCATACCTCATCCCTGTTTTTAATTCTTCACTTCGATCGCGCCCATCACGGCCGTGCCGCGGACCAGGACGCGCGGGCCGGTCTCGCCGTTGGGGCGGGTGTTGTCCTCGAAGGCGCCCATGATCGGGAGGACGTTTCCTTCGATCCGCCAGTTTGCCGGGACGAAGATCTCGACGCCGCCCCAGAGGGCGAAGGCGTCGATCACCACCGTCTCGCCGTCGCGGACCTGCGCGCTGCGAAGGTCGAGCTCCACGCCGCCCATGATCGCATTCACGTCGCCGCCGCGGAAATCGGCCGACATGTTCTGCCGCTTCACGCCCGCCATCATCGCGAACGCGTGCACGACCGAGTCCGAGTCGCCCGCGACCGGCGGCGTGTAGCGGCGGCGCGTCACGGCGTCGTAGATCAGCTTCGCGCCGAAGAGGGCGATGGCCAGCGGGATCAGGTCGCCGAAGTCGATGTCGAGCAGGTGCGCGCGCCGCAGCGTGAGCACGGTGCCGATGACGATCAGCACGACCGGCCCGACCTTGTTTGCGCGGCGGTCGAGGAGTTGCACGCCGCCGATGACGATCAGCGCCACCGGCCACCAGCGCGTGATCGGCTCCGACTCCATGATGTTCAGGTTGTCGAGCGTCCAGAGCAGGCCCAGGACGAGGATGCCGAAGCCGACGAGAAGGCGCGGCGTGATGCGGAAAGGAGGGTTGGGGTTGAGGGTCTCGCTGCCGTTCATGATTTGGTCGCTTTCTGCACGCCGAGCAGCGCGTGCGTGATCAGTCCGAGGCCGACGATGGCGATGGCCACGGGGATGGCCGAGCCGTGGTCGAGCCCGAAGTATTCGTGGTTGCCGATGAGCATCCAGGTGCCGATGGCGATCAGCACGAACCCGCCGCTCCCGCGCCGCCGCTGCAGCGCGTCGATCTCATTGGCCACGCCGATGAAGATCAGGACCAGCGGCCAGTAGTGCCACAGCTCGCCCGGCTCCCAGATGTCGATGGCGTCGGTGAACCCGAGGATGCCGATGACCAGAAGCCCGAGCCCGACGGCCAGCTTCCCCATCGAGAGCCGCGGCTCGTCCTGCGGCATGTTGGTGGTGATTTCGTTCTGCATGTGTCCTCCGCGTTATGCAGCGAAGGTACGGCGCGGGCGGCGATATGGCTCGCGCGCATCGGCGAACGGCGGAGGATCACCGGTGAATGGCGAAACACACCTGTCATCCCGAGCGTGAGTCGAGGGACCTGGGCGGGTGGGAGGCACGATGCACGTGCAGCGCGACGGGGACGTGCGGCGGGAGGTGCAGCGACAGCACGTGCAGCGCCACACTCACACGCTGCGCCCCTCCCCCCACCCAGGTCCCTCGACTCACGCTCGGGATGACAGGTTGTGGGTGCTGCGCTCTACGTTACGGCAGTGCGCGGGCGGCGGTGGTGGCGGGAATGAAGATGATGCCGTCGAAGTCGTTGGCGAGGACGAACGGCTGGAAGCGCTGCGGCGCGGCCAGCCACGCGGCGACGCGCGACTCCGGCGCGGGGCCGTGGCGCAGGTCGATCATCGTCGTGCCGCTGGCCGCCAGCATCGCGTCGACGGTGCCGGCCGGCGCGGGCGGGAGGGTGAACGCGCGGAGATCGGGCGGCACGGAGCCCGGCACCTGCGCGCGGAACGAGCCGCGGCCGAACGCCGTCGCGAAGGCGAAATAGCCGCTGCCGTACGCCGCGCGCAGCAGCGCGCCGAGCGGTTTGTAAGACCCGCGGTCGTTGGCCGAGGCGTGGGCGTTGTGCGTCCAGATCACGGCCTTCCGGGTGCCGGCGACGCGGAAGAAGTTCTCCGCCATGGCCGCGTCGCGCGTGATGGCATCCGGCAGGCCACTGTTGAACTCCGCGGCCTGCGCCAGGATGCGCGCGCTCCGCAGCGCACGTGCGTAGTCGTGGGCCGTGGTGCGTCGCACGAAGAGTCCCTCGTTGACGACGAGGAACGCGATCAGCTTCCGGATCCCGGCCACCTGCTCCGCCGATACCGACGTCCGTTCGAAGCGGTTCGCCTTCAGGTCCTCGGCGCGCAGGAAGTCGAGCAGCGGCTGCGCGCCATCCTCGGTTTCGGGCGCGACCCGGCGGAGGTACGCGGCCAGGTGATCGAGCGCCGGTGCGTTGCCCTGCGGATCGAGTCCGGCGAAGCGCACGCGATGGTCGTGGGCGCTGTTCTTCGCCAGCCACTCGTTGTGTGTACGCATCCACTCGATCGTGGCCAGCAACTCCTCGGTCGAGGTGATCCAGTTCGACCGCAGCGCGTCGATGACGGACGCGCGGTCGCCGCAGCCGAGCACGTACTCGTCGATGGCCTCCCCGCCTGCGGCCGTCCCTTCGACCGCCACGAGTCCGTATCCGAGATCGCGCACCAGCGCCGCGACGAGGTTCCGCTTCGCCGCGAAGATCTCCTGCGAGCCATGCGTGGCCTCGCCCAGTGAGACGACGTTGACGCCGTCGAGAATGGTACGCAGCTCGCCGACCGAGGTGGCGCGGCTCTTCATCCACTTCACCACCGCTTCGTCGCGGGCGCCGTTCCTCGTCCCGGCGGGCGCGGTACTGCTCGCGTGACAGCAGTTCGTCGACGCGGATCGTGTATGTCCCCGGCGCGGCCTCGGCGTCGAACGAGCGGACGACGATGCGATGCACGCCCGACGCGGCCGCGGGAACGGCCAGCGGCTCCGGACCGCGCGCGCCGTTCGGGCTGTCGATCTCGCCCAGCGCCCTGCCGTCCGGCGCAAAGGCGCTGACGACGACGTCGATCCCTTCCTGCTCGACCACCACGCGCGCGAACGCTCCCGCCCGCAAGTGCAGCGAGTACTCGTGCTGTTCACCGCCCCGCAACCGGCGCTGCAGCGGCGTCGACGGATCGAGCAGGACCGCAGAGAGTGCAAGCGCGGCGGCGAGCATCTACGCGGTCAGGTCCACGGCTCGTCGGCGGTCGGACCGTAGATCGAAGGCACTTTCCCGCCCGCGATGCGCAGGTAGGTCGAGAACTGGCCGCGATGATGGATCTGATCGAAGAGGAGGAACCATATCCAGTCGATACGCGAGATCGGGCCCATGGTTTTCGGCGCGACGAAGAAGTGCACGACGGTGTCGAGGTCTTCTTCGGAGGCTGAGGCGACCAGCTCGCGGAACTCTTTATAGGCCTGCTCGAGCGCGGCCAGGAGGTCTTCCCACGTCTCCGACGGCTTCCGCGGCGCGCTGCCCGGCGGCAGCCCCTTGGCAAGCTCGTCGTTCCACACCTTCCGGCCGAGGCCGCACTCCATGACGAAGATCCAAGCCAGGTCGCGGGCGCTGTTGGCCTTCGGTGCCGGCTTCAGATCGAGCTGGTCCTCGGGGTACGCACGCAAGACGCGCATAGTGGTGGCGTGCTCTTTGTCGTAGTTCTCGAGAAAGTGTTCTTTCCGTGTTTTCGCCATGCGGCGAGCCTATCAAAAACACGTGGAATCGGCGCCGCGCCGCGACTCGTTTCCATCCGTAATGGCCAAGGCCCCCATCGGACTCGTGCTGCGCCGCGGCATCCGCGGCAAGTGCCCGCGCTGCGGAGAAGGCGCGCTGTTCCAGCGCTGGATCGTGACGTACGACCGCTGCTCCGTCTGCGACCTCCTTTACCAGCGCAACTACGGCGACATCTGGATGTTCACGAACATCATGGACCGCGCCCCCATCCTCCTCGGCGTAGCCGCGCTCTTCTTCGGCTTCCGCGTCTACAACTGGTGGTCCGGCCTAGCCTTCCTCGGGATGATGGTCATTCCGATGGTGGCCACCGTGCGCCACCGCCAGGGCCTCGCCCTCGCGCTCGATTACCTCTGGCGCGTCTGGGCGAAGGACCCGTCCGACGAGATCCACTCGGCCGCACGCGCGCTCTCCGCCCACCCGAGGAACGACGAGGAGGCCTCCGGCGGGCCGGTGCGACCGGCAGCGCTGAGTGAGGTACCTCTTCGCGCTGAACGCGTTTAGCGCGAGAAGCGTGGGCTCAGGCTTGGCCGACCAGCGCTGCCGGCCGCGCCGGCCCGCCGGAGGCCTCCCGGTGGTTCTCCCGAGTGTGGCCGGAGAGCGTGCCTACTGCACCGACGCGGTCTGCGCCGGCGCGGACACGTACGCCACCCGACCGTCCGCCATCTGCGCGCTCGGGTCGTCGACGCGGGACGGGGTCGCGGCGATCCACCACTCGAGCTGCTGCGGGGTGAGGTCGGGGCGTTCGGCGAGCATGCGGGCGGCGATGCCGGCGATGATCGGGGCGGCGAACGACGTGCCGCTGCGGAGATTCGGGCGGCGGCCGCGATAGTGATCGGACGCGGTGATGGTGGCGCTGAAGATCCCCTGCGCCGGCGCCAGCACTTCCACGCCGCCGCGGCAGGTACCGTTCCAAGACAGGTTGTCCGAGGTCATCCCGCCGACGGTGATCAGCCCTTCCGTCTTGTGGCCGAGGACCGCGGGGAAGCGGTCGATCGTCCCGGCCGGGCCGCAGCCGCCGTCGGTGTTGTTCGCGGCGACGACGAAGAGGAAGCGGCGGCCGTCCGCGGAGGGACGTCCGTTCGCGTCGACGCCGCCGATCATGTCGCGGATCTTCTGCTCCACCGCGGCGTACGTCACGACCGGCCTGGCCTGCGCGGCGCCGTTCAGGCGCTCGAGGACCCAGCCGCTGATGTTCACAATGGCCGTGCGCGTGTTCGTGGTCGTCCAGGCGTGGCGGATGATCGAGTCGAGACCGTCGAGGTACGTACGCGTCGTGGCCAGGCCGCGCTCGTTCATCACGCGGATGCTGACCACCGACGCCTCCGGCGCGACGCCGACGTTGATGCCGGCCGCGATCGAGGCCACGCTCGTGCCGTGCGACGACGGGGCGAGCTCTTCGACGTTTTCGTAGCAGGGAGCGGTGGCCTTGTTGGCGCTCGTGCACTTCGAGCGGCCGAGGTCGAGGGAGGTGGTGGCGTCGAAGCCGGCCACGACGCGGCTGCCGTTGGCGAACTCGCTGTGCGATGCCAGGACGCCGGTGTCCATGATGTAGATCGTGCTGCCGGCGCCTCCGTTGCGGCGGTCGTAGCGGCCGTCGAGCGCGCCGTCGACCTGGTCGATCCGGTCGAGGTGCCAGAGCAGCGGGGCGGCCACGTCGTCACCGCAGTGATCGAGGCGGGCTACCGAGAGCGAGCCGCCGAGAGGGACCTCCGTCTCCGCGCATTTGGTCGACGAGACCTGCGCGAAAAGAGGTAAGGCACACAACGCGAGCGCCACAACGGGCGCGTACCGCACGATGGACCGTGGCAACGGGGCTCCCTCGACTTTTCTGGACCGTTCCGTTGGACGCGGAACGACTGACTCACGGTGCGCCAGAAGAAACCTGAACGCAAGAAAATCTTTATTGACGGTTACTGTAACAACCGATGAATCACCTCGCACATCTGTTTCTGGCCGGCGACAGCGCCGAGTCGCTGATCGGCAATCTGGCCGGCGATTTCGTGAAGGGCCCTCTCGGCAACCGATTCCCGCCGGCCATCCACGACGGAATCATGCAGCATCGCCGCATCGACGCGTTCACCGACTCGCATCCCGCCGTCGCCGCCTTCCGGCGCGTGCTCATCCCGGAACACGGGCACTACGCGAGAGTGATCGCCGACGTCTTCCTCGACCACTTCCTGGCCTGCCGCTTCGACGAGTACGCGGGCGAACCGCTGGAGTCGTTCCTGGCCCGCACGTACGCCACCATCGACCCGCACGTCGACTCGCTGCCGGGCATGCTGCGCTACGTCTACCCGCGCATGCGCGACGAGCAGTGGCTGGAGTCCTACCGCGATCTCGACAGCATCCGCATGTCGCTCGGTGGCATCTCGCGCCGCTTCACCCGCAAGCCGCGCCTGGAGACGGCCACGCGCCATCTCGTCGACTCCCGTGCGGAGCTGGAAAGGCAGTTTGAGATCTTCTTTCCCGAGGTGATGGGGTTTGCGGGACGCGAGCGCTGAGGGAAAGGTGCTGGTTACTGGTTACTGGTTACTGGTTACTGGTTACTGGTTACTGGTTACTGGTTACTGGTTACTGGTTACTGGTTGCTGGTTGCTGGTTGCTGGTTACTAGGGCTTGGTCCCGTGAGCCGCTACTGCCCTAGCAACTAGCAACCAGCAACCAGCAACTGGCAACTATCAACCCACTCCCGCTGCTACGATCTCCCCGTGAAAAGCCTCCAGGAAACCTACGCCCCCACCAACTCCTGCTTCGGCTGCGGTCCGGCCAACGAGAAGGGGCTGCGCATCCGCAGCTTCGAGGAGGGGGACGAGCTGGTCTGCGACTGGACCCCCGAGGCACACCACCTCGCCTTCGCCGGCGTCGTCAACGGCGGCATCCTCGGCGCGCTGCTCGACTGCCACAGCAACTGGACCGCGGCCATCCACCTGATGAAGCAGCGCGGCGCGGACGACATCCCGCCGACGGTCACGTCCGACTTTCACGTCACGCTCAAGCGCGTGACGCCGATGGACGCCACGCTCCACCTGCGGTCCCGCGTCGTGGAGTCGTCCGATGACCGGGCGGTGATCGAGGCCACGATCACGGCCAACGGGAAGGTGACGGCCACGTGCCGGGGGACGTTCGTGGCGGTCATGGAGGGGCATCCGGCGTATGTACGGTGGTAGCGTCTGAGAGGAAGGAGGAAAGAGGAAAGAGGAAAGGTTCGCTCCGCGAGAAGGCGCGCTTTTCCTCTTTCCTCTTTTCTCTTTCCTCTTTCCTCTCAGGCGATGAGCCTCATCAAGATCACCGGCCTCCCCATCTCCCTGGCACACCATTCCAGCTTCTCCTGCACCTTGTGCGGGACGCCGTCCGCTTCGATGCGGCGGAAGCCGGCGGCGGCGTAAAGCTCCTCGAGGTCGGCGAAGGGGATGCAGTACACCGTGCGGCCGTCCGCGCGGCGGAGCAGCTCGTCGACGATGGCGCGGGCTACGCCGCGGCCGCGGAACTCGTCGAAGACGAACATCCCGCCCAGCTCGCACGCTCCCTCGCCCGCGTCGACGAGGCGGCCGAGGCCGGCGCGTACGCCGTCGAGCTCGGCGATGACGATCGTCTCGTGCGCCGGGTCGGACGGGATGAAGCGGACCTTCGCGTACTGTTCATTGATCCAGCCGGTTTCGTCCGGCCTTGCGGTTCGTAAAAGCATCGACCTCTAGTTTAATGAAACGGGCCGCGCTCGCTCTCCTCGTGCTTCTCTCCGCCGCGACGCTGGACGCGCGCATGCGCGCCGTCCGTCCCGCCCCGCCGGTCAAGCCGCCGGCGGCGTGGCTGCGCCAGCGGGCGGTGCTCCCCTCCTCCATCGCCCCCCTGGTCGGCGACGCGCGGGTGGTGGCACTCGGCGACGTCACGCACTCCACGCACGAGGTCTACGCGGCGAAACAGGAGCTCGTCCCGCACCTCGTCGCGGCCGGCTTCCGCACGCTGGCCTTCGAGGCGCCGTACAGCGAGTACCAGGCGCTCGACGACTACGTGCTGCACGGCACCGGCGACCCCGCGGCCGCACTGAACCTGCCGCTCTACTGGTTCTGGGACACGCAGGAGATCCTCGAGCTCGTGCAATGGGCGCGCGCGCAGAACGCGGCCGGGCTGACGCCGCCGATCCGCATCGCCGGCGTCGATCCGACCACGCCGCGGAGCACGATCGCCGAGGTCCTGGCGTACCTGCGGCGCGTCGACGCGGGGGCGGCCGAGGAGGCGGAGGAGGCGTATCGCTGCGTGCGCGACGGCTACACCGGTGCCGATCGCTGCCGCACGTCCGTGGCCTCGGTGCGTGCGTCGATGATCGGGAAGCGCGAGGCGTACGTGCTGGCGTCGCCCGTCGCGGAGTACGAGGAGATGCTCCACGCGGCGCGTGTGGTCGAGCAGGGGGAGCGGGTCATGGCCGACGGCTACGACGTGCGCGACGAGCCGATGGCGGAGAACGTCCTCCACTTGGCCGCGGCCAGCAAGGTGATCGTCTTCGGCCACAACGAGCACTGGGGTCGCACGCCCTACCAGCTCGACTCGCCGCGGCTCCTCCGCAGCGCCGGCTCGTTCCTCGCCGACGCCCTCGGCGACCGCTACTTCGCCCTCGGCTCGCTCGCCCTCGACGGCACCTTCCTGGCCGTCGAGTACGCGCCCGGCGTCCGCAGCGGCGCGATCCAGACCCAGGTCATGACCGCGCCGTCACTGGACGATTTCGCGACGCTGCTGGCGCAGTCGAATCTCGACTCCATGATCCTGCCGCTGCGCGGAACACTCCCGCCGTGGCTGGCCGGCACCCGCAGGATGCGCTTCGCCGGCTCCACCGTCGTCTCCCGCGAACGGGCCACCCTCGACGTCCCCGCCAACCTCGGCCAGAAGTTCGACGCGGTGTTGTACGTGAGGGAATCGACGCCCACGCGGCTCCGTCACTGGCCGCGGTTCTGAGTCAGGGAGCCGTCCTTCGTCGACGACACGGAGCTTTTCGCTTCGATCGATATGAGGGGATATCGATGAAAGCGAAACTTTCGCTTCGATCGATATGCGGGGATATCCACGAAAGCGAACGTTTCGCTTCGGTCGCGGGAGTGGATCGCAACGATAGCGAACGTTTCGCTTCGGTTGCGGGAGTGGATCGCGACGAAAGCGAAACGTTCGCTTCGATCGATATGGGGGGATATCGACGACAGCGAAACTTTCGCTTCGATCGATATGCCCCCATATCAATGTCAGCGAAACTTTCGCTTCGCACGCGATCGGGGAGCTCGACGACGATGACAATTTCGCTTCGCGCGCGGAGCGGCGGCGGGCTGAAGCCCGCCTCTCCACGCCGCATGTCCTCCATCGCGGTCATCGCGTCGTCGCCGGAGAACCGTGGAGCGGCGGGCTTTAGCCCGCCGCGGCTCCCGTACTGTCCCCGGCACTCAGCAGCCGGTCATTTCCGCTTTCGTTTCTTCGCCACCGGCGCCGTCGCCGCCGCCTCGAGTCCCTTGTCCCGAAACGCCCACCAGAGCCCGAACGCGATCGCGTACATGAGCACCAGCCGGTAGAAGTGGTTCAGGACGCCCCAGACGTTGCGTTCGAGGTCGCTGTAATGGACCGTGCTCCACATCCCCAGCTTGGCCACGTAGATCGACATCACCTCGGCCACCATGCCGAGGACGTGCGTGATGGCCAGCAGGCCCGCGGCGACGAGGAAGCCGCCGATGTTCCGGTCGGAGAACGTCCGCTTCGACGCGGCGAAGAGCGCCACCAGCAGGATGACGTTGAACGTCAGGTCGCGCAGCGGCACGGCGGGGCGCTTCGAGCGGCGGTCGAAGTCGGTGCGGTCGACGGTGATGTAGCCGTCGGCGGCGCGGCGGAGCCGCGTCACGGGCGGCTTCTCGAACGCGCGGATGACCTTCTCCGCGCCCGCGGCCACGGCGCGGTCGTAGAGCGGCGTCAGAAGGATCCACAACGCCAGCCCCGCCAGGAAGCCGGCGAAGGCCTTAAGCGCGAGTCGCCAGTCGAGCCGGGGCAACGCGTGCGCTCCAGATGAGGAAGAACAGAATCGCCGCCAGGATCACGAGGATCTGCCAGACGGCTGTGTGGAACATGTCGAAGAGCTTCGGCTGATACGCGCCCAATAGATACAGCGTCACGATGCGCACGGCGTTCAGCAACTGCACGACCAGCGCGCCGAGTCCCAGTCCCGCCAGCCGCGCCTTCAGCGACGCCGGGAAGGCGACGATCGACGCCAGCAGGATGAGCATGGCTTCGACCCCGTTGCAGCCGTTGTTGATGTTCACGCCGAAACGCGGCGAGCTGATGACCGTGCCGTCGATCGTCACCGGCTGCCCGATGGCCTGCAGCAACGCCCCCGACACGGCGGCCACGCCCTGCGTGAACGGCACGATGACGTGGTCGTTCACCGGGTTCCACGCGATCAGCAGATACGCGGCGACGAGGATGGCGAAGAATTTGACGAGAAAGAGGACCTGGGTGCGCTGCATCTGGACGGCGGGATGGTAGCAGATGGTTACGCTCTCATCGCAGCTGCGGAAAGGGAGACGACGGGAGGCCTCCGGCGGGCCGGTGCGACCGGCAGCGCTGCATGGCCTAGCCAGGATGCACACCTGTCGACGAAACGCGTGTTTGCGCGACGACATGGGCCCACTAAGCGCTGCCGGTCGCACCGGCCCGCCGGAGGCCCCTCGTCGTTCCCTCGCCGTGGCTCCGATGACAGAGTCAGAACAACCGCGCGATCAGCGCGGCGACGGCCGTCTCGACGCGCAGGATGCGGTCGCCGAGGGAGACTGCCTCGAAGCCGGCGCGCTGGAGTGACTCCACCTCCGCGGCGATGAAGCCGCCCTCGGGGCCGATGGCGAGCGTGACGTGTTCCGTCACGCCCCGCGGGCATTCGCGTGCGGCGCCCGGGTGGGCGACGAGCTTCAGGCCGTCGAACGTCGCCTCCTCCACGAAGGGGCGGAAGAGGCGGTGCTGCTCGATGGCCGGGAGGATCGTGTCGCGGGCCTGCTCCAGTCCGAGGATGCTCTGCTCGCGGAGGTTCTCCGCGGACATGCGCGGCGATTTCCAGTAGCTCTTCTCCACGCGCCATGCGTTCACGAGCACGATGCGCTTCACGCCGAGCGAGGCCGCGCCGGCGATGACGCGGTTCAGCACCTTCGGGCGCGGCAGGGCCAGGATCAGCGTGAGCGGCAGCGGCGCCGGCGGGTCGCGATCGAGCGTGACGTCCAGCTCCAGCGCGTCCCCCAATTGCGTGATCCGTCCCCGTCCGATGCGTCCTCCGGCCCCGCCCACCACCAGCTCGTCGCCCACCGCGGCGCGATGCACATTCGTGACGTGCGTCAGCCGCCGGCCGGTCAGACGCACGCGTCCCTCGGCGATGAAGTCGTCGTCGAACAGCAGGATCAGGTTCATGGCAGCACGATCACGAACGCGGGACGTTCATACCAGATCCGCCCCCCGTGCAGCTCGACGAGCTGCCTGGCGATGGCCAGACCGAGGCCGGCGCCGCCGGTGATACGGGAGCGGGAATCGTCGACGCGATAGAAGCGGTCGAAAATGCGCGACACGTGCTCGTCGGGGACACCGGGTCCGTCGTCGATGACGCGGATCTCCACCCCCTCGGCGACGCGCATCGCGCGCACTTCCACCCGGCTCTCCGCGTGTACCAGCGCGTTGTTGATCAGGTTGCGCAGCACCTGCACCATTCGCGGGCCGTCGGCGCGAACGGTGAGCTCCGGCTCAAAGTTTATCCCGAGCGCGAGGGATCTTTGGTGCAGCCTAGACGCGCGTGCCATGTGGGGCGCATCTCCAGAGTGCACCAGAGATCCCTCGCTACGCTCGGGATAAACTGCTGCAGGAAAACCAGCAGCGGCACGCTCCACCAGCTCCGCCACCCTCACCTCCGCCAGCTCCAGCCGCAGCACGCCCGCCTCGGCCAGCGACAGCTGCTGCAGGTCGTCGACGAGCCGCGCCAGTGCACCGGCTTCCTCGTCGAGCGACTGCAGGAAGCGCTCGTCGGCGGGGATGATGCCGTCCTGCACGCCTTCGAGCTGGACACGGATGTTCGTCAGCGGCGTGCGCAGCTCATGGGCGACGTCGCTGACCATGTTCCGCCGGGCCCGCTCGTTCCGCTCCAGCGCCTCGGCCATCGAATTGAACGCGCGTCCCAGCTCCGCCACCTCGTCCTCGCCGCGCACCGGCACGCGCGCGTCCAGCCGTCCGCCGGCCAGCGCACGCGCGCCGGCGGTGAGCGCTTCCACCGGGGCGAAGACGCGGCGGAAGATCGTCAGCATGACCAGCACCGCCAGCAGCACCGCCATTCCGAGCCCGGCCGGCAGCCAGAGATCGCGTCCGGCGCGGAACGGCGCCTGTTCCGGACGCCGCAGCGGCGGCAGCACGTAGACGTCGCCCAGGCCGGCGATGCGCCGCGGCGCGAACTTGAGCATCAGCGACTCCGCACGCCCGTCGAGCATGCGCGTCAGCGACATCGTCCCGTCGGGGCGGAAGCGGATGTCGAACGACCCCAGCTCCGGCGGATAGACCGTTCGTTGCTCTCCATTGATGATGAGAATCGGCCGGCCCGACCGCTCGTACGCCCGGCGCAGCGCATCCGGTCCGCCCGCGGCCAGTACGTCGAGCGCGGCGCGGCTCTCGGCCTGGCTCTGGGCGTGGAGAAACTGATTCAGCTCGCGCGTCACGCGCACCGTCGAGAAGACGCCCGCCGCCACCACCGCCGCGGCGATGATCAGCACCATGAGCAGGACCAGCCGCCAGCGCAGCGAGCGGATGAGCGTGGCTCGAACGATCATGGCCCAAACCTGTAGCCGACGCCGAACACCGTCACGATGACCTTCCCCGCCTCGCCGAGCTTCTTCCGCAGATTCATGACGTGTACGTCGACGGTGCGATCGAGCCCGTCGTAGTCCTCGCCGAAGGCGCGCTCGACCAGCTCCTGCCGGGTGAACGTCCGTCCCGGCGCGCGCACGAGAGCGTCGAGCAGGCGGTACTCGGTCGGCGTGATCGTGACCTCGCCGTCGCGCACGCGCACCTCGCGGCGGACGCGGTCGACGGTGATCCCCGCGGCCTCGACCACGTCGTCGTCGGACGCGCGCCGCAGTACGGCCCGGACGCGGGCCATCAGCTCGCGCGGACTGAAGGGCTTGGTGACGTAGTCGTCCGCGCCGAGGTCGAGGCCGGTGAGCTTGTCGTCCTCGGTGGAGCGCGCCGTGACCATGATGATGGCCGGCCCGGACGGCGATTCGCGCAGGGCCCGGCAGACGGCCAGGCCGTCCATGCGCGGCAGCATCAGGTCGAGCACGACCAAGTGCGGCTCGTGCTCGCGCGCCGCCTCCAGCGCACGCACGCCGTCGTCCGCGGTGACGACCTCATGCCCCTCCCGCTGAAGGTAGAGCGCGACCATCTCGCGCGTCTTCGGATCGTCTTCCACCAGGAGGATGCGGCGCCGCACGGATGCGATGGTACGCGGAGGTGTGAAGAAGTGATGAAGCCATCAGTTTATCCCGAGCGCAGCGAGGGATCTCCGGTGCCGGCGCGATGCTTTCGCTACGAAAGACGAGCCTGCCGGCGCCACCCGAGATCCCTCGCTGCGCTCGGGATAAAACTGCCATATGATCCGCCCGCAATGGACATCACCACACGGAACGTCGAAGACGTCACGATCGTCGATTTCAAGGGGCGCCTCGCGATCGGCGTGAGCGACTCGGTTCTCCCGAAGCTGATCGCCGAGATCCTCAACGACGGCTCGAAGAAGATTCTGCTCAACCTCTCCGACATGGATTACATCGACAGCAACGGCCTCGGCGAGCTGGTGCAGGTGGCCCGCGAGTCGAAGCGCAACGGCGCGTCGCTGCGCCTGCTCAAGCCGCACGACCGCGTCGCCAAGACGCTGCGCCTGACCAACCTCCTCCCCATGTTCACCGTGTACGAATCGGAGGAGGACGCATTGAAGGCCTTCGCGACCTGATGTCCACGCGGTGGGACGCGTTCGCCGCGCGCGAGCCGTATTTCGCCGTCCTCACCGAACCGCGATTCCTGCGCGCCCGCTTCGATGCGGATGCCGAGGCCGACTTCTTCCGCAGCGGCGACGAGTATGTCTCCGGCGTCTACGGGACGATCCTCGGCAGCGTGGCGCACGACTTTGCGCCGCTGACGGTGCTCGAGTACGGCTGCGGCGTCGGGCGCCTGGTCATCCCGTTCGCGCGCCGCGCGGAGAAAGTGGTCGGCGTCGACGTGTCGCCGGCGATGATCGAGACGGCGCGCACGCACGTCGAGCGCGCCGGCGTGCGGGGCGTGGAGCTCATGACCGCGGACGCGTTCGCGGACGACCCGCGTATGTTCGACCTCGTGAACTGCTTCCTCGTCCTGCAGCGGCTGCGGCGCGCCGAAGGGCTGGCGCTGCTGCGCGGGCTCGCCGCGCGCGTGAGGCCGGGCGGCGTCGGCGTGTTTCACCTTCCCTATCACTCGCACACTGCGCCCTCGGTCCGCGCGCTGCGCGCTGCGCGGGCACGGGTGCCGGGCGTGAACGCGGCGATGAACGTTGCCCGGCGCAAGCCGGCGGCGACGCCGCTCATCGAGAGCAACACGTACGACCTCAACGAGGTCTTCGCGCTGCTGCAGGAGGACTTTGAGGCGCCGCACGTGGTCTTCACGCGGCATGGAGATCTCGACGGGGTGATCGTTCATGCGCGGAAGAGGTCGAACGACGGGATTCAGCACGTCGCCTCTGCCGACGAGAGCGGCGACGGGCTGAAGCCCGTCGCTCCACGGGAGGACTTCATCGACGTGCGTGCGCTGATTGCGTCGACGTCCATCGAGGACCTCAATCGCACGGCCGAGGAGTACTTTTCTTCGCTGGAATCGTGGGAGCACCACCTGGCCAAGCCGTTCGCCAACGCGGACGACGCGCCGCAGCTCCTGATCACCCTCGGCACGATCCTGCAGGGACTGCAGCTCGCGCCGGGGATGACCGTGCTGGAGTTCGGCGCGGGCACGGGGTGGCTGTCGCGCTTCCTGACGCAGCTCGGCTGCCGGATGATCCTGCTCGACGTCGCACCGACCGCGCTCGACATCGCCCGCGACGTCTACAAGCGCCTGCCGCCGATCGGCGACCGCCCCGAGCCGAGCTTCCTCGTCTTCGACGGCCATCGCATCGACCTCGGCGACGCCAGCGTCGACCGCATCCTCTGTTTCGACGCCTTCCACCACGCCCCGAACCCGCACGATGTGCTCCGCGAGTTCGGCCGCGTCCTGAAGCCGCGCGGCATCGCCGCGTTCGCCGAGCCCGGACCGCACCATTCGCAGACGCCGCAGTCGCAATACGAGATGCGCACGTACGGCGTCGTCGAGGCCGACATCGACATCCACGATCTCTGGGAAGCCGCAAAGCGCCTCGGCTTCGTCGACCTCAAGCTGGCCGCGTTCAGCGTCCCGCCATTCCACGTCTCCCTCGCCGAGTACGACGAGTTGCTGGCCTCGGGCGCCACGCTCACGCGCTGGTCCGAGCAGACCCGCGACTTTCTCCACAACGCCCGTACGTTCTTCCTGACGAAAGCGGGCGCCGAAGTCCTCGACTCCCGCCGCACCGAGGGTCTGCGCGCCGAGATCACGGCGACGCTCGACGGCATGACCGTACACGCCACCGTCCGCAACACCGGCAAGGCACGCTGGCTCGACTCGCACGAGCCGCACGGCGGCGTCGCCCTCGGCGCACACCTGCACGACTCGCAGGGCCACCTCATCGACCTCGACTACGCCCGCGTCCCCCTCCCCCGCCCCCTCGACCCCGGCGAAGAGACTTCCGTCGACCTGCCGTTGCCGCCACTCCCTCCGGGCCACTACGTCATCGAGCTGGACTGCGTCGCAGAGAAAGTGGCCTGGTTCGCCCAAGTCGGCTCGACCCCGGCGCGGCTCGAGCTGGAAACGTAGAACCGCGGCGCAGCCGCCGGGAACTGCGCCTGCGTATCGCGGAATTCACCACAGTTTCTGTCATCCTGAGAGCGGATGATGCCGCGCCGCGTCACCACGGATGAAAGAGGCACCAACCTTGGCAACTTCCGCACAATCTTGGTATCTCTTTCGTAGCAGCCGCAGGAACGGCCCCACAGCGCCGGAAGCGTGGCGGCGAAGGACCTTCCCTCGGACCAACGCTTTCCGAAGGCTGCCCACTGGAACGTCCTTCGCCTTCATGCTTTAGGTGCCGCGGACGATTCCTGCGGCTGCTACGAAAACAAAAAGGACGGGGACGGGTGTGGGGACAGACAGATACTGAGCCGATCGTGGATCAGCGAAATGGGAGGGAAGCTGTCACGGATTCAGCTGGCGTT